>Ga0214919_10004706_pt1 | contig 19782 bp, 18 predicted proteins | sample LL1503_MetaG_FD_177994 | JGI IMG/M metagenome (GOLD analysis project Ga0214919, IMG submission 177994) | Freshwater microbial communities from Lake Lanier, Atlanta, Georgia, United States - LL-1503 | ecosystem: Environmental > Aquatic > Freshwater > Lake | place: USA: Georgia | collected...
GGCAGCACCGAATACACCCAACTGCTGTATTTGCCCAGCAAAGCGCCGTTCGACCTGTGGAACCGAGAGAAAAAAGGCGGCATCAAGCTGTATGTGAAACGGGTGTTCATCATGGACGACGCCGAGGCCTTGCTGCCCACCTACCTGCGGTTTGTGAAAGGCGTGGTGGACTCGGCCGACCTGCCGCTGAACGTGAGCCGCGAGTTGCTGCAAGAAAGCCGCGACGTGAAGGCCATCCGCGAGGGCAACACGCGCCGCGTGCTGTCCATGATCGAAGACCTGGCCAAACACGACGCACCCGCTGCCGACGCCAGCGACGAGGACAAAAAAGACGCGGGCAAGTTCACCCAGTTCTACGCCGACTTTGGCGCGGTCTTGAAAGAAGGCCTGGGCGAAGACTTTGCCAACAAGGACAAGATCGCCAAGTTGCTGCGCTTTGCCAGCAGCACCACCGACACGGTGAGCGTGGGCTTTGCCGATTACAAAGCGCGCATGAAAGAAGGCCAAGAGGCTATTTTTTACATCACCGCCGACAGCTTGGCCGCCGCCAAAAACAGCCCGCAACTGGAAGTCTTCCGCAAAAAGGGCATCGAGGTGCTGCTGATGAGCGACCGTGTGGACGAATGGGCACTGGGCTTTTTGATCGAGTTTGACGGCACCCCGCTGCAAAGCGTGGCCAAGGGCGCGTTCGATTTGGGCAAGCTGCAAGACGAAGAAGAAAAGAAAGCCGCTGAAGAAGCCGCCGAAACCTTCAAGCCACTGCTGGCCAAACTCAAAGAGGCCTTGAAAGACAAGGCCGAGGACGTGCGTGTCACCTCGCGTTTGGTGGACTCACCCGCGTGTTTGGTGGTGAAAGACGACGGCATGTCGCTGCAACTGGCGCGCATGTTGAAGCAAGCCGGGCAAAGCGCACCCGAGAGCAAGCCCATCTTGGAGGTGAACCCCGAGCACCCCTTGGTGAAAAAGCTCGACACGCCCGAGGGGCAAATTCATTTCCACGATTTGGCCCACATCGTGTTTGACCAAGCCTTGCTGGCCGAGGGCGGCATGCCCGAAGACCCGGCGGCGTATGTGAAGCGAGTGAATGCCTTGTTGGTTTAAACCACCTGCGTCATGGCAAAAGACGCCTGAAAAGCCATGAAAACCGCGGTCGACTCCAGCGTACTGTTTGACATCGTCAAAGGCGCACCGGATGCGACTGCGGCGCAAGACCTGCGCGACCTCCTCGCCGATTGCCAACTCGACCATGACCCGATGGACATGGCCTCGGCCATGGAGGCCGCTCGCATCATGCGCGAATACGCCCGCACGCTGTCAAGGCAAAGGCGCCAAGGGCAATGGTGCCCCACCCGGGATGGGGGTGCGGTCGACATTGAGCACCATGGCCACCAACACGTAATAACCATTGGTGGCGATCAAGTCCATCACGCCTTGCTCGCCAAAGCGGCTGAACACCCCTTGGTAGGCCGCGTCGCTGACCCGCGTGGTGCTGTGCAACTCGTGGCAAAAGTCATAGATAGCGGCTTCTTCGGCACTCATGGTCGTGGGGCGTTGGCCCAGGGCAATGGCCGCTGCGATGGCCGGGTCCAGGCCGGCTTGTAAGGCCAAGCGGTGGTGGGCATGCCACTCGTACTGCGCCGTCCACTGGCGGGCGGTGACCAAAATGGCCAGCTCGGTGAGCTGGGGCCCCAAGGTGCTTTTGAAGCGGATGTGCGAACCCATTTTTTGCAAATGGTCGCCCAATTCGGGGCTGCGCAAAAACACATTGAACGGGCTGCCGATGGTGCTGTCGGCGCTGTTGGCCGCCGACCCGGCCACCGCGGCGCGCGGGCCCGAGCGGATGGCTGCCGCAAGCTCGCGCTGTGCGGGCGTCATCGTTTGTTCGTTCAAAAGCGGAAAACGCCGCCCGTCGTTTTGTGCTGTGGCTGTCATGGTCAATCCCCCCCAAATAAAAATCAAAAACAGGCGCTTCATGCAAAACCCCCTGTGGACATGCGTGGCAACCGCGCCCGTGTTGCGCGCCAACAAAAACGCCCGACTGTCCATCGCTGGGCCAGGTCGGGCGCGCCGTTGGGGCACAAGCCGATTTGGGCTTTAGGCCTTGGCGTACTTGCCAGTGAGCTGAGGCGTGAGACCTTCGTGGCCCTTTTGCGTGCGCTCCAAACGGGTCTCGCGCGCCCAGGTGCGCTTGAGGTCGTCTTTCACATTGATGGCCAAGCGGCCCATGCCTTCGCACTCGAGCTCGATCTTGTCGCCGTCTTGGAACGAGGACAAACCACGGTGGTTGGTGCCGGTGGCGATGATGTCGCCAGGCTCCAGGTCATGGATGTGCGACACCCATTCGATGCAGCGCGGAATTTTGTGCGCCATGTCGTCGGTGTTGAAGTTTTGCTTGAGCTGGCCGTTGACCCACAGCTTGACTTGCAGCTTTTGCGGGTCCGGCACTTCGTCGGCGGTGACCAAATAGGGGCCAATGGGCGCGAAGGTGGCGCGCGACTTCATTTGGTAGAACACATTGGTGGGGGGCACCACACCACGGGCCGAGCCGTCGATGAAGTTGATGTACCCAAAAATATGGTCCATGGCGTTGGCGGCGGACACGCGGCTGGTGGGCTTGCCAATCACCAAACCCAGCTCGGCCTCGCCTTCAAACACCGAAGCGGCAAAGTCGGGCAACACCATGGTGTCGCCGGGGCCAATGATGCAACCGGGGGACTTGTGGAACGCGTTGATGGGCGAGGGCTCTTTGAGGGTGCCGTCTTCCATGTAGTTGACTGCCATGCATTCGATGTTGGTGGGTTTGGGCACCGGTGGGCGGATGCGCACCGAGCCCACAGGCACGCCGGTGCCTGCGGCCACGGCCGCTTCGATGCGGGCGCGGAAGTCGCCAAAGTGGGCGATCAAGCTGTTCATGCGGTCGCCCGGTCCCACGTGGGGGATGTTGGCCACCACCTCAGTGACGTCGACCACCTGATCGCCTTTGAGCACGCCCAAGCGAAAGTCATTGAAATGCAGTAACTTCATGAAATCTCCTCAAATCCATCATTTGCGTTAAACAGGCGGCCACGCCACCCACAATCGCCATCATAAGCTGGCCCGAACCGATCAAGGCACAGGGCTGTCACCCATGCTCGGGCAAGGTGCTGGCCACCACCAAAGCGTCAACGGCGCACACCCCTTGCCCCCGGGGCAAAACCATCAAGGGGTTGACCTCGGCTTCTATCACCCCGTCCCCCACCGCCAGCACCGCCGCCTGAGAAAAGTCGCTGATGGCGCGGGCCAAGGCGGTCAAATCGCCCACCGCTTGCCCACGCAAACCTTGCAAGGGGCTCAAGGCGCGCAGCTCGGCGATCATCTCCGTCGCTTGGGACTCGTCCACCGGGGCCAAACGGATGCTGCGCTCGCGCACCACCTCGGCCCAAATACCGCCCACCGCCAACATGACGATGGCGCCCGCATCGGGGTCGCGCTTGAACCCGAGCAACACCTCGGCCAAACCTTTGACCATGGGCTGCACCAACAGCTGAAAGTCCACCGGCAAAGGCCCAAACTGGCCGATGTTGGTTTTGACCTGTTCCATGGCTTGGCGCAGGGCAGGGGCATCGGCCACACCCAACACCACACCGCCATGCTCGCTTTTGTGTGCCAAGGTGCTGGCGCAAGCCTTCACCGCCACCGGATAGGCAAACGGCAGTGGCAAGGGCACGGGCCCTTCGGGTGACACCGCCACCATGGGGGCCGAGGGCACGCCCAAACGGGCCAACCAGGCGTGCGACTGATGCTCAGACCAAGTCACGCGCGCGGCAGGCGCGGTGGCCAAGGCGATATGTGTGTCGACCCCTGCAGCGGGGCCAATGCCGCGGGCCAGCGCGGCTTGAACCGGGTGGGCGCGGCGCGCGATCAGGGCCGCGATCACATCGGCACAGCACTCGGGGGTGCGAAAGCACGGTACCTGCGCCGCCGTGAGCTGGGCGATGGCTTGCGGTGCGTCGGGCACGATCATGGCGGCCAAGGGCTTGGCATGGTGGGCGCTGTCGATGATGGGTTGCACCGCCAACTGCGGCTGAAACCGCGCCGACGAGCCCACCACCGCCACCACCGCATCAAACTCAGGCGCTGCCAGCATCACACCCAAGGCGGCCTTCATCACCTCGTAGCGGGTGCCGGCCAAGGTCAGGTCCAGCACCCGCCCCGGTGAGACCGCCACGCCCATCTGTTGCAAGCGCAGCAAGGTTTCGCTGCTGGCCGCTTGCACGACCACCCCACGGATGCCCAACTGGTCGACCAGCATGGCCGCACCGCCGCCGGTGGTGGTGACCACGCCCACGCGGTGCCATGCGGGACCCACCCCCACCAAAGGCCAGCGCACCGCCAAGGCCTGGGCTTCGAGCAAGGACTCCAATATGCCCACCCGCGCCATGCCACTGTCTTTGAAAAAAGCGTCTGCAATATCGTCTTCACCCGCCAACGCACCGGTGTGGCTTTGCACCATGTCGGCCGCCACGCTGGAGCGGCCCAGTTTGTAGACCACCACGGGCTTGCCACGCTGGGCGGCGGCCAAGGCAAATGCGCGCAAGGCCTGGCCATGGTGCAAGCTCTCCAAAAACAGCGCATAGCCTTCAATTTGCGGGTCGTCCAAGGTGGCGGCGCAAATTTCGCCCACGCTCAAATCGGCTTCATTGCCCACCGACACCAAACTGGCAAAGCCCACGCCGCGCGCACGCCCGCGTGAAACCAATGCGCCGATCATGCTGCCGCTGTGCGAGACCACCATCACCTTGCCCACGGGCATGTCGGGTTCGGCAAAGGCCGCGTTGGCGGTCAAGGGCATGCACACCCGCGGGTTGACCACGCCCAAGCTGCTGGGCCCGAGCACGCGCATGCCGCTGCTGCGGGCGATCTGGGCCAAGGCCTGCTCGCGGGCCAAGCCCTGCGCACCCGACTCCGAGAACCCACTGGCCAGCACCGTGACCAAACGCACACCCAAGCGGGCGCATTCGCGCACCGTGTCAAGCACGGTCTCGGTGGGGGTGATGACAAACACATGCTCGGGCACTTCGGGCAAGCTGGCCAGGTCAGGCCAGGCGCGTTCGCCCTGGACCTCGGCGCGGCGCGGGTTGACCGGGTAGACGCGCGCGGCAAACCCGGCTTGGCGCAAAAACTTCAAAGGCCGACCGGCGGTTTTGCCCGCGTCATCGGAGGCGCCCACCACGGCCACACTGGCGGGCGACAGCAGCACCCGCGCCAACTCGGCACCGTGCAAAGCCGCTCTGGCCGGGCCCGTCGCTGGGGTGGGGGCGCTCATGCGGCCTTGGGTGGGCGTTGCGAAAAAGACCGCTCGAACACGCCTTCGGCGATGCGGTTTTTCAGCATCTCGATCGAGCCCCCGGCGATCATCCACCCCCGGGTGCGGCGCACACAGTATTCAACCAAGGTCTCGCGGCTGTAGCCGGTCGCGCCCATCACCTGCATGGCCTCGTTGGCCACCGCCCACCCGGCCTGGTTGCACGCGAGCTTGGCCATGGCCGTGCTGTGCGCGCTGGGCAGGCCAGCCTCGCCTTCCATCGCGGCCTTGTACAACAGCAGTTGCGCGCTCTCGAGTTGCATGGTCATCTCGGCAAACTTCCATTGCAAGCCCTGGAATTCGCACAAGGGGCGGCCAAACTGCTTGCGGATCAAAGCGTGTTCACGCGCCACATTGAAGCAATAGCGGCCCAAGGCCAGCGAGCGCGAGGCGTTGCCCAAGCGCTCGACGTTGAAACCAGCGATTTGCTTTTTAAACCCGCCAATGCCCAACAACACCTGGTTGGCCGGGATGCGGCAGTTCTCAAAATACAGCTGGCACCACTGCTCGCCACTCATGAAACTGGACGGCTCACCGATCGAAAAACCAGGCGTGCCACGCTCGATCAGCACCGAGCCAATGCCTTCCACGCCGGGGCCAAAGCGCACGTAAATCAAAAACAAAGACGCGTCGGGGCTGTGGGTGGAAAACACCTTGCTGCCATTGATCACCACCTCGTCGCCTTCCAGTTGCGCGCTGGTGACCAGCTCGGTCACGGCCGAACCCGCCTCGGGCTCGCTCATGCCCAGCGAGATCAGTTTTTCGCCTTTGAGCAAGCCGGGCAACCAGCGCGCCTTTTGGGTCGGGCTGGCGTACTCCACAAAGGTGCGGATCGCGCCAAAGTTTCCCGCTTGCACAATGTCGGCGCTTTTCGGGCAGGCCAGCGCCACCTCTTGGATGGCCAGCACCGAGTGCATCAAGCTGCCACCCTGCCCCCCGTCGCGCTCGCCAAAGGCAATGCCCAGCAAACCTTGGCGCGCCAGTGACTTGGCCACATCCAGCGGGTAGGCGCTCGAATGGGCGCGCGCCAACGCGCCGGGGGCGAGTTCGGTTTGCGCATAACGGCGCACCGCTTGGGCAAAGCTGTTGTGCTCTTCGTTCAAATTGAAATCCATGCTGTTTCCCTGTGTTCAATCGCTGGATTCTGACAAGGTTTTGCAAACCACCGGGGCCTGCCGCTGCGCACCCCGCCTTGAGGGTCGCTGTGGGCTGTCGCTCACGGGACGGCAAAGCTTGTTAAGCTGTGCCCTGACCCCACGCAACCCTTCGCTGTCCATCCCACCCCACACACCTGAAACTGACATGGCCATGACCATTGTTCAATCGCTGGCCGCTTATGGCGCGCAGCTGCCCCAGCAAACGCTGACCCCCGAGGTCTTGCACCACGCCAAACGCGCCGTCATCGACTGGTACGCGGCCTTGTTGCCCGGCGCGGTGTGCGAGCCGCCCACCCGGCTCGAGCAGGCTTTGGCCGATGACCTGGACCACGGCCGCGCCCGTTTGGCGTTGGGCCGCGCTGCTTCGACCCGCACCGCTGCGCTGATCAACGGCACGGCCGCCCACACGGTCGAGTTTGACGACATTTACCGCGAAGCCATTTACCACCCCGGTGCCCCCACCATCGCCGCCGCCTGGGCCGTGGCGCAAGAGACAAATGCCTCAGGGCTGGATGTGTTGCGCGCGGTGGTGGCCGGCTATGAAATATCCACCCGCATCGGTGCCACCTTGGGCCGGGCCCACTACAAGCACTGGCACAACACCGGCACGGTGGGCAGCTTTGGTGCGGCCGCTGCGGCGGCCAGCTTGTACCGCTTGGACCCAGCTGCCTATGCCCACGCACTGGCCACGGTGGGCACCTTTGCTGCAGGCTTGCAGCAGGCCTTTCGCATGGACTCCATGTCCAAGCCGCTGCACGCAGGGCGCGCGGCCGAAGCCGGGGTGCTGGCCGCGCAGGCCGCACGCGCGGGGGTGACCGGTTCGCTGGACATTTTGGAGGGCGAAGCTGGCATGGGCGTGGCCATGGGCAATGGCCCCAACTGGGCGGCCATGCTGGGTGACTTGGGGCAGGTGTTCAACATCGTGCACATGACGTTCAAAAACCATGCGTGTTGTGGCCACACCTTTGCCGCCATCGACGGTGCGCTGGCCTTGCAGCAGCGCATGGGGGTGGCCGCCCAAGACTTGGCTTCGGTGCACATCGACACCTATCAACCCGCACTGGATGTGGCGGGCAACCCCAACCCCCAAACCGCTGCCGAAGCGCGCTTTAGCCTGCCCTTTGTGGTGGCCAGCGCCTTGGTGCATGGCAGCGTGCGCTTGGCCGCCTTCACCCCCGAGCGACTGGCCCACGCGCAGGTGCGCGGCTTGATGCAGCGCTTGAGCCTGCGCGCGGACGCGCAAATCGACGCTGGCTTTCCTGGGCAACGCGCTGCGCGGGTGCGGTTTGTGACCCATGATGGCCGCGAAGATGTGTTCTTCCAACCGAACCGCAAAGGCGACCCCGAAGACCCCCTGAGCGATGCCGACTTGGACGACAAATTCATGGAGCTGGCCGCCCCGGTGATCGGTGGCGACAAAGCACACACATTGCTGCAACAGTTGTGGCGACTTGACCAAGCCGCACATCTGCCCTGAACCGAAAGAAGCCCAATGGAATTTGACTTTTCCACCATGGCACCCAGCCAGTGCTACAAGCTGCTGGTCAGCGTGGTGGTGCCGCGCCCCATCGCCTTGGTCACCAGCTTGAACAAGGACGGCGTGGTCAATGCCGCGCCGTTCAGTTTTTTCAACCTGATGGGCGATGACCCGCCGATTTTGATTTTGAGCATCGAGCGCAAACCTGACGGCGTGGCCAAAGACACCGCACGCAACATCGCCGAGCAAGGCGAGTTTGTGGTCAACCTGGTGGACGAGGCCACGGCCGAGCGCATGCATGCGTGTTCACGCGACTTTCCCAGCGATGTGAGCGAAGCCGCCGCCGTGGGCTTTGGCACCTTGCCCTCGCGGGCCGTGGCCGCACCGCGCCTTGCCCAGTCGCCGGTGGCGCTGGAATGCAAGCTGTACCAAACCATCGACATCAGCCCTCAGCGCCAACTCATCATCGGCCAAGTGGTGTGGTTGCACAGCCATGAAGGGGTGTTCGACCCCCAGACCTTGCGCGTGAACATGGAGCGCTATTTTCCCGTCGGTCGCTTGTATGCCGACCGCTACGTCACCACGCGCGACCAGTTTGTCGCCGAAGGCAGCCCCGAGTACCTGGCCGCCATCCGCAGCCAAGGCCGGTTGTAAGCGCAGCGCGCTGTCAGCGCAGCCGCTCGCGCCAAGGGTTGTGCGGGGCCAACACCGCCTCGGCCCAACGGGCCGCGCCCAGCAAGGACACGTCGCTGCCCAAAGGCCCAATGAGCTGCACCCCCAGGGGCAAACCATGGGGACCGGCGGCCGTGGGCAGGTGCACACAGGGCAGGCCCATCAGCGTCCAATTGCGGTTGAACACCGAGTCCCCGGTGCTGTGCAAGCCCTGCGGGGCTTCGCCCGGTGCGCTCAAACTGAGCAACACGTCGCAGCTTTGCCAGCACTGGGACAGCCGGTCTCGGCAACGCTGGGCCAAGGCCAGGGCGTCCATGTATTGGCCGTGCGGCGTGGCCCAGCCTTGCTCCAAGCGCAACAAAAACTCGGCGCTCAGTTGCTTGCGCCGGTGCGCCATCTCCCAGGCGGTGGCGCGCGCGGTCTCGTAGCGCATCACCACGCCTTGGGCTTCGTACAACGTGGTGAAGTCGCTGTCCAAGGCCACGTCACTGACCGTTGCCCCGCCGGCTTGCAGTCGCTGCGCGGCGTCGAGCAAAGCCTGTTGTGCACTGTCGCTGGCCTGCCCCCACAAGGCCGTGCGGTGCAAGCCCACGCGTGGCGGTGCGGCGGGCATCTTGGCGCTGGCCTGCCCAATCAGCACATGGGCCCACAAAGACACATCCTCCACATGGCGCGCCAACAAGCCAATGGTGTCGAGCGACTCGGCAGAAAACTTCAGCCCCGCGCGGTTGATGCGGTTGAAACTGGGCTTGTAGCCCACCACCCCACAAAACGCCGCCGGTCGAATGGTCGACCCTGCGGTTTGGGTGGCAAACGCCAAGGGCACCTGAAAGTCGGCCACGGCGGCGGCCGACCCGCTGGAGGACCCGCCCGGAGTGTGGCCCGCCTGGTGCGGGTTGGCGGTGGGCGCCGGGTGGATGCTGGCGAACTCGGTGGTGTGGGTTTTGCCCATCACCACACCACCGGCGGCGCGGGTTTGCGCCACACACGCGGCATCGGCCACGGGTTGGTGATGGGCGTAAATGGGCGAGCCGTAGCGGCTGGGCATGTCGGCGGTATCGATGATGTCTTTGACGGCCACCGGCACGCCATGCAACAAACCTTTGGTCCCGCTTTGGGCATCCAGCGCATGGGCTTGCGCCATCACCGAGGACGGCGACAAGTGGGCCCAGGCCTGCAAGCTGGGCTCGCGCGCCGTGGCGCGGTCCAAACACGCCTGGGCCAGCGCTTGGGCCGTCAGCTCGCCGCTGGCGATGCGCTGCGCCGCCTGCGCCGCGCCCAGGTGGGCCGGGCTCATACCGAACCCGGCACGGTACCGGGGGGCAAAGATTCGATGTGCGCGCAAATGTCGCCTGGGCGGGTCAGCCAAATTTGATCGCGGTGCTGCAAGATGTGTTCAAACACCCGGCGCAACTGGCGCACCCGGTAAGGCTGGCCCATGATGAAGCTGTGCAACACAATGGGCATGACCAAGGGGCGGCGCTGGGACTCTTGCAGCATTTCGTCGAATTGGTCGATCAGGTTGTCGCAAAACAGCTGCGACGGCGTGCGCCGCGATACGCATTCGAGCGAGTCGTTCAGGTCGTGGGCATAAGGCACCGACAAAATCGGTCCGTGCTGGGTGCGAAACCACACCGGCTGGTCATCGAGCGACCAATCCATCATGTAACGAAAGCCCGCCTCTTTGAGCAAATCCAGTGAGTCCACGGTTTGCGAGATGTAGGGGGCCAGCCAGCCCTTGGGGCGCGCGCCTTCGTGGTCGAATATTTTTTGCGACGCCTCTTGGATGCAGGCCCGTTCTTGGTCAAAGCTCATGTCGGCTTGGCGCTCGCCATTGGTACGGCCGTGGCCCACGATCTCGTCGCCGCGCGCACTGAACGCCTGGATCATCTCGGGGCAATAGTCGTACAACTCAGTGTTGGTGAGCAAGCCTAAAGGCAAATCAAGCGCTTGGGCCAACTCCAGCAAACGCCAAGCGCCCACCCGGTTGCCGTAATCGCGCCAGGCAAAACTGCGGGTGTTGGGTTGGGGGTGGGGCACGGCGTAGTCATTGCCCAGGCCTTCACCAAACGGAAAGTGTTCGACATTCAGAGCGATGTGCACCGCCAAGCGTTTGCCACCCGGCCAGGTGTAATCGGGGCGGCGCGTGATGGCCGAGTAGTCGTAGCGTCCGTGGGTTTTGAGCATGGTGGGTTCTCCTGCAGACATCTTATCTGCCCACGCGGCCCACGCGGCCCAAGGCCTGGGACCATGGAGGCTGTGGCTATACTGAATTGGACTTTTTTTGTGGAGCCCCCATGCGCTTGACCCCCAACGCCCAAGGCGTTTTCCCCATCGCCCCCACAGCCTTTCACCCGGATGGCCGCATTGACACGGCGTCGATGGACCGGCTGACCGACTTTTATGTCGCCTGCGGCGCCACCGGGGTGACGGTGCTGGGGCAAATGGGCGAAGCGCCCAAGCTCTCGCACGGTGAAAGCGTGGCCATCACCACCCAAATGATTCGCCGCGCTCCCAGCTTGCCGGTGATTGTGGGCGTGTCCTCCCCCGGCTTTGCCTCCATGCATGCGCTCACCCAAGAGGTGATGGCCGCAGGTGCTGCCGCAGTGATGATTGGCCCGCCCAACACCTTGCGCACCGATGACCAAGTGATCAACTACTACCGCCAAGCGGCCGATGCACTGGGCCCGGATGTGCCCATCGTGGTGCAAGACTACCCGCTGTCGTTTTCGGTGCAAATGAGCCCGACGGTGATCCGCACCATGGTGCAAGACATCCCCTCCATCGTCATGCTCAAGCACGAAGACTGGCCGGGGCTGGAAAAAATCAGCACCTTGCGCCGCTTTGAAGCCGACAAAAGCATGCGCCACATCGCCATCTTGTGTGGCAATGGCGGCTTGTTCCTGGACTTTGAAATGGCGCGCGGTGCCGATGGCGCCAACACCGGTTATTGCTTCCCCGACATGCTGTGCGACGTGGTGCGCCTGTCCCAAGCCGGCCAGCGCGATCAAGCCCACGATTTGTTCGACGCCCACCTGCCCTTGCTGCGCTATGAGCAGCAACAAGGCGCGGGCTTGGCGGTGCGCAAGTACGTGATGCAGCGCCGTGGTTTGCTCGCCAGCGACGCCCAGCGCAAACCCGCCGCCATGCTCAGCGCCAGCGCCCGCCAAGAGGTGGAGTATTTGCTCACGCGGTTGGCGCGCCACGACCCGCGCGCCAAGTTGCCCGCCCTGTGAGGCTGTGTCGCTTGGTTGGTCTGCAACACAGTGCAGGCGTGATTCATGCTTATGCACACAATAGATGCAAGCGGTGAATCCCCTTATTGGTGCCCCTGGCACTTGACCCACAATGACCCCTTGTTCCATTTGCATCACAAAGGTTTGCTTTGATCCCATTTGAATTAACCATCCGCAACGGCACCGTGGTCAATGCCGATGGACGCATGCGCGCCGACGTGGGCGTGCGCGATGGCCTGATCCACACCTTGGCCCCAGGCTTGCCCGCGGGCGTGCGCGACATCGATGCCAGCGGCCATTTGGTGCTGCCCGGGGGCATCGACAGCCACTGCCATGTGGAACAAATATCGAGCAACGGGGTGATGACGGCCGACGACTTTGACTCGGCCACGGTGGCCGCCGCTTTTGGGGGCAACACCACCATCATCCCCTTTGCCGCACAACATCGGGGCATGGCGCTCCCCAAAGTGGTGAGCGACTACCACGCCTGTGCCGGGCCCAAGGCGGTGATCGACTACAGCTTTCACCTGATCGTCTCTGACCCCACGCCCCAGGCGCTGCACCACGACCTGCCTGACTTGATCCGCAAGGGCTACACCTCGTTCAAGGTGTACACCACCTACGACAAACTCAAGCTCGATGACGGGCAAATGCTCGACGTGCTGCACACCGCCGGGCGCGAAGGCGCGCTGGTGATGGTGCACGCAGAAAACAACGACATCATCAAATGGATTGCCCAGCGGCTGCTCGACAACGGCCACGTCGCGCCCAAGTTCCATGCGGTCTCGCACGACCCGCTGGCCGAGAGCGAGGCCACCCACCGCGTGATTGCGCTGTCGCGCCTGCTCGATGTGCCGGTGCTGATCGTGCATGTCTCGGGCATTGAAGCGGTGCGCCACATCCGGGACGCGCAAACCCTGGGCGCGCGCATCTTTGCCGAAACCTGCCCGCAGTACCTGTTTTTGACCGCCGATGACATCGACCGGCCTGGGTTGGAGGGGGCCATGTTTTGCTGCAGCCCGCCGCCGCGCGACGCCGCCTCGCAAGAAGCGGTGTGGGCAGGTTTGCTGGACGGCACTTTTCAGGTGTTCAGCTCCGACCACGCGCCCTACCGCTACGACGCATCGGGCAAGCTGCCCAAGGGCGACAAAACCACGTTCAAAGACATGGCCAATGGCGTGCCCGGTATTGAGCTGCGCATGCCGCTGTTGTACTCCGAAGGGGTGCACACCGGGCGCATGACGCTCGAACGCTTTGTCGCCCTGACCGCCACCGACCACGCGCACATGTATGGTTTGTCGCACCGCAAAGGCCGCATCGCGGTAGGCCTGGACGCCGACATCGCGATTTGGGACCCGCTGCGCCAAACAAAGGTGGGCACCCACATGTTGCACGACCGAGTGGGCTACACCCCGTACGAGGGCAAAACCCTCACCGGCTGGCCCACCACGGTGATCAACCGGGGGCGGGTGGTGATCGCTGACAATCAATTGCAAGTGGCGCGTGGCAGCGGCGAGTTCATCGCCCGCGGCAAACCGGGCCCCTTGGTCAACGCCCCCGCCAGCACCGGCTCGGCGGGCTTTCTCAAATCTTTGTTACCCAAACTGCCATGAAACGCCCCTTCCCCCTGGCCGTGGCCCAACTCGGCCCCATCCATTTGCGCGACAGCAAAGCCGCCGTGGTGGCGCGCTTGATCGAACTGCTCAAAGAGGCCCACGCCCGCCACGCGCACTTTGTGGTCTTCCCAGAGCTGGCGCTGACCACGTTTTTTCCGCGTTACTGGATGACCGACGAGGCCGAAATCGACCGCTACTTTGAAGCGTCCATGCCCAACGCCGACGTGCAACCCTTGTTTGATTTGGCGCGCCAGTACGGCATTGGCTTTTACCTGGGCTACGCCGAACTCACCCCTGAGCGCGAGCGCTTCAACACCGCCATCATCGTCGACCGCAAAGGCCAGATCGTGGGCCGCTACCGCAAGGTGCACCTGCCCGGCCACGACGACCACAAGCCGACCGCGCCGTTTCAGCACCTGGAGAAAAAATACTTCCAAGTGGGCAACGAAGGCTTCAAGGTGTGGGACACCATGGACACCCGCATGGGCATGTGCATTTGCAACGACCGGCGCTGGCCCGAGACCTTTCGCGTCATGGGATTGCAAAGCGCCGAGGTGGTGGTGCTGGGCTACAACACGCCGTCGCACAACATCCACTGGAGCGAGCCACCGCACCTGCGCATGTTCCACCACCTGTTGCTGCTGCAAGCGCACGCCCACGAAAACGCTTTGTGGGTCGGCGCATCGGCCAAGTGCGGCGCCGAAGACGGCTTTCACATGATCGCGGGCTCGGCCATTGTGTCGCCCACCGGCGAGGTGGTGGCGCAAAGCGCCAGCGAGGAAGACGAGCTGATCTTTCACCACTGCGACCTGGCACTGGGCGACACCTTCCGCCAGCACGTATTTAACTTTGCCAAACACCGCCGCCCCGAGCACTACCAGCTCATCGTTGACCGCGTGGGCGCGGGCAAGCCCCTGGGCTGATTGTTTTTGTTTTTTTAACCACAGTAGGAGTGTCTGCATGAAAACCAAACTCACAGGACTGGCCCTGGCCTTGTCCACCGTGCTCAGCGGCGCCGCCATGGCGCAAACCATCCAGACCGCGGTGGACGCCACCTTTGCGCCGCACGCCATGCGCAAGCTCGACGGGACCATCGAAGGCTTCAACGTCGACATGGCAATGGAAATTGGCAAGCGCCTCAAGCGCCCAGTCAACATCGAAGGCACCCAGTTTTCGGGCCTGATCCCTGGTTTGAACGCCAAAAAATACGACTGGATCGCCGCCCCCACCACGGTGACGCCCCAGCGCGCCGAACAAATGCTGTTCACCGAGGGTTATTTGGACACCGACTTCCAGTTTTTGGTGAAAAAGTCTGACGCCGAGATCACCAGCTTGGACGATCTCAAAGGAAAGACCATTTCGGTCAACAAGGGTTCGGCCTATGAAACCTGGGCCAAGGACAACATGGCCAAGTACGGCTTCAAATACGATATTTACGACACCAATGCCGACGCCGTGCAAGCCGTTTTGTCGGGTCGCGCCCAAACCAATTTGGCAGGCAACACCGTCGTGGCTTGGGCGGCCAAGCAAAACCCATTGGTCAAAACCACCTTCACCATCAAAACCGGTTTGGTCTGGGCCATTCCTTTGCGCCTGGACGACAAAGCCGGTCGCGTTGTGCTCTCCAACGCCGTCAAATGCATGAAGATCGACGGCACCTTTGCCCGTTTGCACGAAAAGTGGTTTGGCTCCAAGCCCGCTGCTGACTCGGCGGCGGTCAAGGTCATGCCTGGCCACGGCGTGGTGGGCATGCCCGGCTACGACGCCACCCCAAACACCCCGCAATGCTCTTGATGCGCGCGGGGATGTGTGAACAGGGCTGGGCATGAGACCAGCCCTGGAGTTGCGCGATCTGCGCAAGGCTTATGGGCCACTGGCCGTGCTGCACGGGGTGAACCTGAGCGTGCCCACCGGCAAGCTGGTGTTCATCATCGGGCCTTCGGGCTCGGGCAAAAGCACCTTGCTGCGCTGCTGCAATTTGCTCGAGGTACCGCAGTCGGGGGCGGTGCTGGTCGATGGCAAAGACATCACCTTGTCTGGCATCAACCTCAATGAGTTGCGCCAGCAAGTGGGCATGGTGTTCCAGTCGTTCAACCTGTACCCGCACATGACGGCGCTGGGCAATGTCACATTGGCTTTGCGCAAGGTGCAAAAACTCAGCAAAGCCCAGGCCGAGGACGAAGGGCTGCAAGCGCTGTCGCGCGTGGGCCTGACCGACAAAGCCGATACCTACCCCGGCCAACTTTCGGGCGGTCAACAGCAGCGCGTGGGCATTGCGCGCTCTCTGGCCCTCAAGCCCAAAATATTATTGTTTGACGAGCCCACCAGTGCGCTCGACCCCGAGCTTGTGGGCAGCGTGTTGCAAGTCATGCGCGAGCTGCGCGAGTCGGGCATGACGATGGTGGTGGTCAGCCACGAAATGGGTTTTGCCCGCGTAGCGGCCGACCATGTGGTGTTCATGGACCAAGGTCAAATCGTCGAGCAAGGCAGCCCGCAAGCGATTTTTGACACACCCCAGCACCCGCGTTTGCGCGAATTTTTGACCTCGCTGGGCCAGCGCTGAGAGCATGAACAGCGCCGCCCCCTTGTCCACATTGGATCGTTTTTTATCGAGCTTTTTCAATCCCGAGGTGGCCGCGCGATACGTCGTGCCCATGCTCGACGGCATGCTGCTGACCGTCGGCCTGGGCCTGTGCGTGATCGCCACCGGCTTGGTGCTGGGGCTGGCGTTGGCGGTGATGCGCATCCAGCATGTGAGGTTGGTCAACTTCTTTATCGTGGCCTTTGCCGACATCTTTCGCGCCCTGCCCCCGCTGGTGGTGATCATCTTGTTGTTTTTTGCCTTCCCCTACATCGACCTGTCGATGAGCGCCTTCACAGCCACCTGGTTGGCGCTGTCATTGGTGCTGGCGGCCTTCACCGAAGAAATTTTTTGGGCCGGCATGCTGGCCATTCCCCAGGGCCAATGGGAGGCGGCGCGCTCCACGGGCTTGGGTCCTTGGGCCACCTTGGTTCATGTGATCTTGCCGCAAGCGGTGCGCATGACCGTACCGCCGCTGACCAACCGCACGATCGCCATCACCAAAGGCACGGCGTTGGGTTCGGTGGTGGCGCTGCACGAGGTGCTCAATGTGTCGTCGGCGGCGTCGAGTGAAGCGGGCAACGCCACGCCGCTGGTGATGGGTGCGGTGGCTTATTTGATTTTGTTCATCCCTTTTGTGGTGCTGGGCCGGTGGGTCGAAACGCGCTTTGCCTGGAAGCGTTGAGCCATGGACAACCTGATCAACGTTTTTTTCAACCCCGACATCATGTCCAAGGTGTGGCCGTTTTTGCTGCAAGGGCTGTGGATGACGATACTGCTCTCGCTGACCGTGGTGCCCCTGGGCCTGGTTGGTGGTTTGGCAGTGGCCCTGGCGGGCAACCAAGGCCCACGCTGGTTGCGTTGGGCGACGGTGGTGTATGTCGACTTCTTTCGCGCCTTCCCGCCGTTGGTGCTGCTGATCTTGATCTACTTTGGCATCCCGTTTTTAGGCATTGACATGCCCAAATTTATCGCCGTGGCGATGGGCTTTTTGCTCAACACCTCGAGCTACTATGGCGAAGTGTTTCGCGCTGGCTTGGAGAGCGTGCCACGCGGTCAAATGGAAGCGGCCCGCTCCACCGGATTGAACCGCGCCCAAGCGCTGTGGCATGTCGTTATCCCGCAGGCCACGCGCAATGTGCTGCCCGAGTTGATCAGCAATACGCTGGAGGTGATCAAACTCACCGCCTTGGCCAGCGTGGTGGCATTGCCCGAACTGCTCAACAACGCGCGCCAAGCGCAAGCCCTGACCTACAACCCCACCCCCATCGTGCTGGCCGCCCTGATGTACCTGGCACTGTTGTGGCCAGTGGTGCGCTTGCTCAGCCGCTTAGAACACCGAAGCACGGTGGTGCGCTGAGCCCGCCTTCCATCGGTGGGCGAAGCTGGTGGCCTGGGATACCCGCCCCCTCAGGGCAAGGCTTGCTGGGCCAGCACCCGGCCCATGGCCAGGGCCACGCCGGTCTGGGTGGGGTCGATCACCGGCACTTTTAAAAAGTCTTCCAAGCGCTGGCGGTAACGCGCCATGCCCGCGCATCCCATGATGACCACACCCGCGCCGTGCTCGTGCACCAAGCGCTGGCCCACATCGCGCATGCGGGTGAAGGTCAGCGCTTCATCACCCAGGTTGACCACGTTGACCTCGATGGGCAAGTCGCGCGCGAGTTTGTGGTCCAAGCCCAGGTGGCGGATTTGGCGCAGGTGGCGCGGCACGGCGCGCGCCAAAATGGAGATCACACCAAACTTGTCGGCCATGGCGCTGGCCGCGTGGTAAGAGGCCTCTGCACAGCCAATCACCGGGCAAGGCAACACCTCGCGCATGGCAAACATGCCGGGGTCTGAAAAGCAAGCCAACACCCACGCATCGACTTCGCGGTAAGTGGGGTTTTCTTCCAACCAACGCAGCAGTTTGTCGCTGATGCTGTCCACGTGCGCCTGGCTTTCAATGCCCGGCGGGCCGCTGCGCAGGGTTTGGCAATCAAGTTCGGGGCCGCCCACAAAGCGAAACGGCTGCAAAGCCATGCTGATGTGGTCGGTGACCGCTTGCGTGCTGTTGGGGTTGATGACGAGGATTTTTGACATGGGTTCACTCCAGCTTGATGCCGCTGCTGCGGATGGTCTCGCTCCAGCGGCGGGTGTCTTCGCGCACAAAGCGGGCAAACTCTTCGGTGCTGAGGTTGGCTGGCTCGGCGCCTTGGGTGGCGAGTTTGTCACGCACATCTGCTGCGGTGAGCGCGCGGGCCACGTCTTCGCGCAGGACTTGAATGAATTCGGTGGGCGTGCCCTTGGGCACGGCAAAGCCAAACCAGTTGGTGGTGATGAACTCGGGCACCCCCGACTCGGCCGCAGTGGGCACGCCGGGCAAGGCACTCGAGCGTTTGGCCGTGGTCACCGCCAGGGCGCGCAACTTGCCGCCCTTGACCGGCCCCATGGCAGTGGGTGAGGCGGCGATGACCACATCGAGCGAACCCGATTGCAGCGCCAAGCTGGCCTCGCTCATGCCCCGAAACGGGATGTGCGCCACATTGACCTTGGCGTCAGCCTTGAAGCGCTCGGTCACGATGTGGTTGGTGCTGCCCATGCCGGCCGAACCATAATTGAGTTTGCCTGGTTGCGACTTGGCCTGGGCCAATAAGTCGGCCAAGGTCGCAATCTTGGACTCGGTTTGCACCATCACCACAAACGGCGTTTGGGTGATCATGGCCGCAGGCACCAAGTCGGTATTGACGTCCCAGGGCAAGGTGTTGAACAAGCCCGGCAGCATGGCGTAGGTGGCATCAATGAGCACCACCACCGTTCCGTCGGCCGGGGACTTGGCGACGTAGTCAAAGGCAATGCGCCCACCAGCGCCGGTGCGGTTTTCGACAATGATATTTTTGCCCGTTTGTTCGGTGATTTTTTGCGCTACCAAACGCGTATAGGTGTCGCTGGCGCCACCCACGGCAAATGGCACGATGATGCGCATGGGCTTGGCTTGGGCATGCGCCCACCAAGGCATGGTCGACAGGCAAAGGGCCAACACAGGGGCAAAAAAATGCTTCATGGCGGGGATCTCCTTTGAGGATTATTTTTCGACCACAGGCCAGTCGGTGACCTGGAAGTCGTCGGGCATCACCACATGCAAAAACCCGCGCACATCGCGCAGGGAGCGGGTGATGTGGCCGCGCCCTTCAAAGTCTTCGGTGAACAAGATGTCGCCTGGGCGGCATATCCAACGCTCGCCGGTGCTGGTCTCGAGTTCGAGCAAACCGGAGGTGATGACAATCAGTTGTCGCCGCGGCGCAGTGTGGAAATCTTGCACATGGCCTTGGGGTGTTTCACGAAAGAACACATGGTCTGCGGCATACGTGGGCGACATGGGGCGTGCACTGCCCGACAGCGGCACCTCGCGCAACTCGATGGCCGACTCGCCCGAGGGCAAGGTGAAGATGCGGTGGATGCGCATGGTGATGGTCTTTTCAAATGACAGGGGTGAGGGCACCGTCCATCGAAACCATGGCCCCGGTGACGTAGGTGGATTGGGCCGCGCACAAAAAGACCACCATATTGGCAATCTCATGCGGCTGGGAAAATCGCCCCATGGGGAGCTCGGTACTGGAGCGCTCTTGGGCTTGGGCGGGGGTGATGTTTTCTTGTTGGGCCAAGGCTTGCATGCGGCCTTGCAAACGGCCAGTCAAGGTTTGGCCCGGGTTGATGTCG
>Ga0214919_10004707_pt1 | contig 19781 bp, 16 predicted proteins | sample LL1503_MetaG_FD_177994 | JGI IMG/M metagenome (GOLD analysis project Ga0214919, IMG submission 177994) | Freshwater microbial communities from Lake Lanier, Atlanta, Georgia, United States - LL-1503 | ecosystem: Environmental > Aquatic > Freshwater > Lake | place: USA: Georgia | collected...
GGTGGGTCGCGCGCCGGGCCGTCGAACCGGTCATCAGGCTGAGCCACGTTATGGAAGATGTCGCGGCTAGCGGGGACTTTCAACGGCGTGTGAGCGAAGCGGGCGATGATGAGTTTGCCACGCTCAGCCGCAGCTTTAACGCCCTACTTCATCAGCTCCATGTCAATGACAGCGATCTGCGCCGTACCTTGGCGCAGTTGGTCGAGGCCAAGGATACGGCGGAGGCGGCCAATACCGCCAAATCGCAGTTTCTGGCCAATATGAGCCACGAAATTCGCACGCCGCTCAATGGCGTCATCACCATGGCCGAGATCATGGCGGCGGGCGACCTGTCTGCTCCTCAGCGTCAGAAGCTGGACGTGGTCCGCAACTCCAGCGCGGCGCTGCTGTTGATCTTGAATGACCTTCTGGACCTGTCAAAGATCGAGGCCAGGCACGTCGAGCTGCTGGTCGAGGATCATGACCTCTCGGGTCTGCTGAGCGACATGCACGATAGCTACAGCCCGATGCTGCGCCAAAAGGGCCTCGAGCCGATCCTATTTCTTGAGACTGAGCTTGATGGACACTGGCGCATTGACGCCTATCGCCTGCGTCAGGTGATCAGCAATCTGATGTCCAATGCGCTGAAATTTACCCATCAAGGCGCGATCACATTGGGTGGCCAGGTTGAATGGCAATCCAAGGACGAGGCGACTGTGACCCTCACCGTGTCCGATACGGGCATTGGTATTCCCCGCGAAAAGATTGATCGGTTGTTTGAGAAGTTCGTTCAGGTCGATGGCTCGACCACTCGGCAATATGGCGGTACAGGCCTTGGGCTTGCCATCTGCCGGGAACTGGTCGCGATGATGGGCGGCAAGATCTGGATTGAAAGTGTCGAAGGCGCAGGTTCGACGTTCTTTGTTCAACTGCCTTTGACGCGCAGCCTTTCGGTGTCAGCACCTAAGCCTGCACCCATGCCCTTGAGCGCGGGGCCCCTGACCCCGCACCCGCGCCTCAAGATCTTGGCGGCAGAGGATGTGCGGGCCAATCAGATGGTGCTGCAAGCCGCCCTAGAGCACCGCAATATTGACCTGACCCTCGTCGACAATGGCGCTCAGGCCTTGGAGGCTTTCAGTCTAGAGCGGTTTGATCTGATCCTGATGGATATTCAGATGCCGGTCATGGACGGCCTTGCCGCCACCCGCGCTATTCGCAACAAAGAACGTCTGGGCAGCACGGTGCCAACCCCCATCATCGCCCTCAGCGCCAATGCCATGGACTATCAGATCGCCAGCTATCGCGAGGCCGGATGCGATGACTATATTGCCAAGCCCATTGATCTGGCTCGGCTGGCCAATGCCATAGACCGGCTGACGCAACCCGCGGCGATTGAGCCTGTTGCGCGCGCGGGCAGGACATCCGGCTCGCTCTAGGCCATTGCTGGCCCTATAGAGGGCCACCTCGACCAATCCAACCGATGAGATGTGGCATGTTCTATGATGCGCGTACCAAAGCACCGCTCAAGCATGATCCGGTCAAGGCGCTGGTCGCTCCGCGTCCCATTGGCTGGATCAGCACGCTAGGCCGTGACGGGGTGGCCAATCTGGCTCCCTATAGCTTCTTCAATCTGGTCGCCTCCGGTCCCTCGATCGTCGCCTTCTCCAGCGCGGGGCGCAAAGACAGCCAGGCCAATGCCGAACAGACCGGCGAGTTCGTCTGCAACATTGCCAGCTTTGATCAACGCGAGGCGGTCAATAGCAGCGCCGCCACCCTGCCTCCAGAGATCGACGAGTTCGCCCTGACCGGTCTGGGCACATTGCCGTCACAGCTGATCAAGCCGCCGAGGGTCAAGGGGGCTCCGGCCCATCTGGAATGTGTCTATCTGCAGACCGTACCCCTCTTCAGCAAGGACGGGGTCCGCAACGGCTTTGATCTGGTCTTGGGCGAGGTGGTCGGGGTCCATATTGACGACCAGTTCGTCAAGGAGGGGATGGTCGATACAGCCGCCATGCGCCTGATCGCGCGCCTTGGCTATCTCGACTATAGCGTCACCGACGAGGTCTTCACCCTGAAGCGACCTGACTAGAGGTTCAAAACGCAAACCGGACCGCCCCTGAAGGCAGACGATCCGGCCTAGTCCTTAGACTGATTAACCGGCAATAGCCGCAAAGCGCTTGCCCAAGATGCCATCGGCCTGCGCCATGATGTTCTTGACCAGGTCAGCGCAGGTGGGGATGTCGTGGATCAGGGCTTGGCTCTGGCCCGTGGTCCAGATGCCGCCGTCCATATCCCCATCGCGCAGCACATTTTCACGGCCACGAACGCCCGCCATCAGCTCGCGCACCTCGGCAAAGGTCTTGGTCGGGTCACGCTGGATTTCAGCGACCTGCTCGGAGATGGAGTTGCGAGCGACGCGCGCTGTGTTGCGCAGGCTGCGGCCGACGAGGATCGTATCGCGCTCAGTATAGTCGACGATCTGACGCTTGACGTTCTCGTGGATCTTGGCCTCGACCGTGGCGCAGAAACGGGTGCCCATATTGACGCCCTCGGCCCCGAGCGCCAGAGCGGCGACCAGACCGCGGCCATCGGCCATGCCGCCAGAGGCGATCACAGGCACATCGACAGCATCGACCGTGGCTGGCAACAGAACCACCAGACCAATATCGTCTTCACCGGGGTGACCGGCGCATTCAAAGCCATCGATGCTGATGACGTCTACGCCGTGCTTCACAGCCGACACCGAGTGGCGGACCGAGGTGCACTTATGGATCACCTTGACGCCATTTTCTTTAAAGCGCGGCAGATGATCGACGGGCGCGCGGCCTGCCGTCTCGACGATCTTGATGCCCGAAGCGATGATGGCTTCACGATATTCGTCATAAGGAATGGGGTTAATCGAGGGCAAGAGGGTCAGGTTAACGCCGAAGGGCTTGTCGGTCAGGGCCTTGGTCTTTTCGATCTCAGCCAAAAGCTCTGCCCCTGAAGGGAACATGTGGGCGGTAATGAAACCAAGCGCGCCCGCATTGGCCACCGCCGCCACCAGCTCGCCATAGCCAACGCCGGTCATGCCGCCCATGATGATCGGAGTCTCAACGCCGAACATTTCGGTAATGCGTGTCTTCATAATCCTGTTTCCTCTTTTTGTTTTTTGGGTCCCAACGGGTTGGCTGCCATCATTGCTGAAAGCTAGAGCAAGGCAAGCACCTGTGGCCAACAGGCTTCACCAAAAGATCTCAAGGCTGCTACCGTGGGGGCACTCAGGTGCTGGCCTATCGCCCGTCCATAGCTTGGCCGCGCCTGAACAGTCTCGTACCAAGACGCGACGTGGGGTCGGTCAGTGATCAAGGCGGTCATCGCCAGATGATCAAGGCGCAGCACATATGGAATGGCGGCTGTATCCGCCAAACTGAAGGTTTCACCTGCGAGCCAAGCATGGTGCGTGAGATGTTCCTCCATGCGATCCAGCATGGCGACAAAGGCCATCAGGGCCTCGGCAAACTGCGACGAGGCAACCCCTTGCTCGATGATCGCGCGGCGATTGACACGGGTGCGCTCATCCTGACCCAATGAAATATAGTGCTCAATCGCCTCAGGGCCTTGAGCAATGATCATATGGCGCGGTCCGACAGAGTAGGTCAGCACCGCCGCATGGGCGTGAACCCGATCAATAAATTGCGCCCAAAGTCGAACCTGATACCGATCATACGGGGTCAAGGGCATGAGGGCCGGGCCCGCACCCACCTCCTCAAGATATTCACTGATCAGCATTGATTCCAAAATCACCCTTTGGCCATGAACTAGGGTGGGAACGACGTGATTGGGATTGAGTCTGACATAGTCGGGGTCGTGCTGTTGGCCCGATTGAAGATCAATCAGGTGGGACACATAGCTCAGCCCCTTTTCTTCCAACACCATCCGAACCTTCTGTGAACAGGTCGAAACAGGAGAATGATAGAGTTCAAGGGCCTCGGTCATCACAAACAATCCTATAGCTAAGCGTTGGCTGTATTTCGGTTGGCGATTGAGCCTTCGACATATCCAAAGGCCGTATTGATACGCGCCAACTGATCCGCGATGGAGATCCGTTGACGGTCAGCGACCCACGCACCCTCATTGACCATCATCAAGAAGGCAGCCGCCCGCTTGGCCTCATCGGGCTCGGCTCCGGCATCGCCAAGGCAGGCCTCAAACAGATCTTGGACGGTCTTTAGATGCTGGCCTGCGAGGTCGCACAGGCCCTGATCGATGGCCGCCAATTCGATCACCGTATTGACCAGCATGCAGCCAAAATGAAGATCGGGCACTGAGGTCCGACCAAAATTACGCTCGAAATAGCTGCGCAATGCCGCCATGGGCGGCTTACGATCCCGCGCGCGCTGCAAGATGGCTTGGTTCCGAAGAGCAAAGATGTCCAGACATTCCACAAACAGGCCGCGCTTGTCGCCAAAGGCACCATAGAAGCTGCTGCGGCTCAGACCCATAGCGTCGAGAAGATCGGTCAGAGACGTAGCCTGATAACCCTTCTGCCAAAAGAGATGAACGGCCTTTTGAACGGCCTGATCGCGGTCAAATTCAAGTGGTCTAGACATGGACTAGTTATGGACCTATCGTTCCAGAAAGATCAAGAGACTTGGTGTTCAGGGAGCACGAAACATGGCCGGAATGAAACCCTCACGGCGCGCTGCGATTGGATTGGGCGGCGCGGCTCTGGTCGGCGCAGCCGCCGTCGGCGTCATGGCCAAGCGTAAGGATGAGGTCCAGGCCACCGGTCCCTATCGTCGGATCGCCACCGAAGAGGCCTTTGCCACCCCCGCCCTGATGGCAGAATCTAAACGAGTCCTAGAGGCTGGCGGCGTGGAGCCTGGCTTTGCCAAGATGGGAAAGTTCGTCTTTGGCAATGGCATTGCCCAGCGCGTCTTGCATGGGCGACTGCTCGATCTCGGTGACAAACGCATTGCTCAGATGGACGCCGACGGGGTGGACCTTGCGGTCATCTCGATCACTTCACCGGGGGTTCAGGTCTTTGAAGCAAGCCGCGCGGTCGGCATCGCCGCCGAGGCCAACGACATCCTCTCCGCCGCCGTTCGGGCCCGCCCGACCCGCTTTGCTGGCCTGGCCGCCGTCGCCCCGCAAGCGCCGGATCTGGCCGCCAAGGAGTTGGAACGGGCCAAGGGACTGGGTCTGAAGGGCTTTTTGATCAATTCCCACACCTTCAGCGAATATCTCGACATGGCCAAATTCGCACCGATCTTGGAAGCGGCCGAGGCCTTGGACATGCCGCTCTATCTGCATCCGCGAGAGCCGGGCGGCAGCTCGGTCACACCCTATCTGGACTATGGCCTCTATTTCGCGACCTGGGGCTTTGCGGCCGAAACAGCCCTCCATGCCATGCGGCTGATCATGTCTGGGACCTTTGATCGGTATCCCAAGCTTCGCATCGCGCTCGGTCACATGGGCGAGGGTCTGCCCTTCTGGTTAGAGCGGATCGACAATCGCTATCAGCGGCAGGCCCTCGCCGGCGCCAATCCTTGGCTAAGGCGCCTGCCCAGTGACTATTTCCGGGACAATTTCGTGATCACCACCAGCGGCATGACCGACGATGCGTCCTTGCGCCTCGCCATCGATGTGCTCGGCATCGACAAGGTTCAGTTCGCCGGGGACTATCCTTACGAGGATGTCCATACCGGGGTTCAACGGATGATGTCGGCTAAGATCACAGAAGCCGAACGTCGCGCCATCTTCGACACCAACGCCACGACCTTCTGGAACCTGCCGCCAGCGGTGAAGACGCCCTAAAGGGCGGCCTATTGTCCTGGCCGATAGACCCGCTCGACATGGCCCTTGAGGTCGTCAGGATAGAAATAGACGGGGCGCAGGGCACCATCGCCATAGCGCTGAGCCTGATCGGTAAAGTGTTTATCACCGACATGGCCGCTCTGGCCGCCCGCTGAGACCGCAATCGCCCGGACCTTGGGACCAAACTCGACCACGGCCACGAAGCTGTTGCCGCTGGCCCCGTAATAGCGCTTGGTACCCTCGCGCCGACTGGCCTCAAAGGCCGCAAGCGAGCCCCACCGCGAAGAGGCAAAGCCGACCGGCAGGCTGGGCTGATCGTCCCGGTAGGTCTGATTCACCTGGCTGGTCAGACGCTGGTAGCGGTTGACCTCGCCCCACGCGATGTTCCACGTCCCAAAATCTTGGGTCAACCGGTCCACCGCCTCGGACAGAAGCGCCAACTGCTGCTGCGGGGTCAGATATTTTTGCACCAGATTTTGGATCTGATCCTCATGGGCTCGCGTGCGATCTAGCATCCTTGGCCAGACCGCATCGCCCCAGAACTGGGCAAGACTCATAGGCACGGAAGCCTTGCTCCAGCGATAGTCCCAGCCGCGCAGGACCGCGATCGGTTCGGCCAGCTTGATCTTCAAGGCGCTGCCTGCAGGCTCAGCATCCCAAGCCGCGACCAGATGGGGGATCATCGCTGCCATGGCCGGTTGATAGGGGTCATAGGCCGAGGTCAGCAGGCCCTCGAGCGTAAAGTCCTTGCGGTCCGAGAGCAGGCGCACCGCATGCAGGCCGCGCGGGTTCTCGCCAGCATGGTCCATATATCTAGGATAGTCCGCCTGACGCGGGCTGGAGGCACCCGCCGCCGAATAGGGCCAGTTGTTGGTATTATAGACCCAGCCGTTGGCCGGATTGAGGACAATGGGCGTCTCGTCCAGACGGTGTAGACCGGTCCAATCGGTCGCCGGGTCGGCCCCATCCACCACAACACTATAGTCAAACCGGTCATCGCGCCTCGGCACAAAATGGGGGTGCATATAGGCGATCTCGCCCTTGGCATCGGCAAAGAGGGTGTCGTTCGAAGAGTTGGCCTTTAGCTCCGCGACCTTTCGAAAGGACGCATAGTCCACGGCCTTGGTGCGCAGATAGGATTGCTGCAGGGCCGCAACCGGCCTGTCCATCATGGAAAAGCTGAGCCAATGGTCACCGGCCGCGCCTATGATTGGACCATGATGGGTGCGATAGACGTTAAACTGCCGCTCGGCCTTAGACCCGTCCTTGGCCCTGTAGGGCACGGTGATGGTCTCGGTCTCGACCGGCCTGAGCTTTGCGCCATAGCGGTAGAAGAGCTTGCCGTCCTGTTTGACGATGGTTTCGCGAAAGCTGTTGGCGCGCACCGTGCCGGAGGTGGTGTGCATCCACCCGGCATGGGCGTTGAAGCCCTGATAGACAAAGAACTGGCCCCAGGTGCTGGCCCCATAGGCATTGAGCCCCGCATCGCTGGTAACCTGCGCCTCAGATCGGAAATAGAAGCTGGTATGGGGGTTGATCAGCAACAGAGCGTGACCCCCGACCGTGTTTTGCGGCGCGATAGCAATGCCGTTGGACCCGCGCTGGTCAGCCTCTAGCGGGCGAATATCGGCCACCTTGGTCTCACCAGACTGGCCATAGAAGGCCTGAAGGCCGGACAGGGAAATGTCCTCAATGTCACCGCCGATGCTGCCCTCGGAGAAGCTCAGCGTCATCCAAGGCTCAAAGTGGGTAATGGCGGCGGGATGCACATCCTTGTGGGTGGCGAGATAGTAGTTCAGCCCGTCGGCCCAGGCGATCATCAGACTCTGAAGCCAAGGCGGGCATTGACGATATTTGGCCTTCAGGTCGGTCTCGTCGGCATAGAGCCGGGCGCGAAGGTCACTCCAGATCGCCTCTTCGCCGCGCACCGTCGCGGCCAGACCGAGATTGTTGACATAGTTGGCCTCAACCCGGGGAAAATCATCCTCCGCCTGAGCATACATCATGCCGAACACGGCATCGGCGTCGCTCTTGCCATGGATGTGGGCTATGCCCCAGTCGTCACGCGTAATGGTCACGCGCGCGGCCTGCGCTTTCCAGCGGGCCGGTCCAGCGTCCGCCGCCAAGGCCGAGGAGGTCGTCCACCCCATCAGGGCGAACGCAAAGACCCCGCCAATCGCCAATCGCCTGATCATCGTCACTGCCCCCATTGACCTGAGCCAAACTCTAATCAGACCCCAAAGGGGAGCAAGGGCAGATCGCCCTCATATCCGCCATCGGCGCGATGGCCCGGTCCAAAAGGGCAAGTCCGCCCCATCTCTGGCGCGGACTGCTTGATTGCGAGGCAGGCGAGGCGGCGGCCTACTTCGCCGTCTTGAGATAGGCCGCGCTCTGTGACCCAACCAGATCGAGCATATTGCCCATGGTCAGGTTCATATCGATCAGGTGTAGGCCCCAATCCTTGAGAACCTGTCCCCCCGCAATGACGTCGCCATTGATCGTGCCGACCCGCAGGCCAGCCGGATCAGGATGGGTGGTGATGGCCAGATAGTTGAAGCCGCCAGAATTGACACATTCCGCCGTCAACAGTCCGGGGACGGCAACGAAGGGGGTGTTGATCGCGCTTGGCGGCGTGGTCCAGGCCAAGGGCTTGCCGGTGCCGTCACTGACAATATCGTCTGTTCCGGCGGCCAGATAGGCCTTCAAGGCCCCCGAGCCTCCCGCCAAGGCGGCGGGATTAACGCAAGCGGCCTCTAGGCCCGTCGCCGATGAGGAGCCAAAGCGCGAATTGGCGGGCGGTGGACTATCAACCCGGAAGGAGGCGAAATTGATCGCACAGCCGGTCTGGGTAGCCGAGCGGCACAGGGGCATGGACTTGAAATCGCCGCCGACATCCTTGCCGACCGGAACCTGAAGGCGCGCACCGCCGAGAATGGCTGAGATCACGCGGGCCTGCACAGGCTTGCCGTCAATCTCCTGCTTGATCAGTTGGATCAGCACGCCTGAGCCTTGCGAGTGACCGATCAGCACGACGCCGCGCCCGTGATTGTCGTTCTTGAGATAGGAGTTCCAAGCCGCCAGCACGTCATTATAGGCCATGGCCCGGTCGGCTGCCATCGGCTTGCCCATCATGGCCGCGCGCAGGGCTGTCAGGGTGACTTGGCGATAGAGCGGCGCATAGGGCCTGCACTTGGCCGCGAACCGCGCAAATTGCTGATTGATCACCGAGCGCTCTTCGGGCGCGATGGTCATGGTCGAATTGCCGCCGAGGTCTTTCGAGACGGTGGGATAGACATAGAAACAATCAACCGGAGCCTTAGCGTCTGCTCGGAAGGGCTCGGCAGCCAGCTTTCCGTCAGCGCTGACGATGGTGGCGTCCTGCTGAGACTGGCTACAGACATCATCACGGCCCGGACGACAGAGCCAGGTCTTGCCGTCGGAATAGTCAATGGGTGCAGCAGGGGCCGCTGCGACTGGCGTGGCCGTTTGGCTGAAGGCCCCAGGGGCGTTGGCGAGCAGCAGTCCCGCAGTGAGGGCTGCGAAAGCGAAGGGTTTCATGGTTTGCCTTTCCTATTTGTTGGTGTTTGCCGCCGCCGCACGCTGGGCAATCAAGGCGATTGCGGCGGCGTCAGGGGCCTTGGTCACGATTGGACCATCATTGGTAAAGTCGATCATCTGCTGGGCCCCATCATAGGCCGGCCAGGTCGGGCGGTCCTCGCCATTGGGAGAGCCGGTCTTGGCAAAACTCGTCCAATAGGCACTCACCGTCTTGGCCAGGTGCGCGTCCCGCCCATCGGTTGGCCAAGGCGAGGCATTCAGATTTTGAAACAGATATTGCCGCTCCTGAGCATGGGGCGTTGCGGGCAGGAATTTCGGCGCGCCTGCCGACAGGATCGAGAACCGATAGGTCCAGGTTTGCGATCCGTGGGACGCGTGCAGGCTGGCCAAGGTCCGGCCTGGCTCCGTAAAGATGGTGTCGGACTTGAACCGCGTTTCAAAGGCCTCACGTGAGCCATAGGCCGCTACCATCTGAGCCTCATCGACCTCGCTGAGACCGCCGGCCGCCTTGGTGTAGCCCCCGCCATAGGCCTTGGGCAGTTCGATATTATTCGATCCGACAATGAAGGGCACCTTAGCTTCGCGCGCCTTGGCAAAGCCGTCGACGGGACTGCCCATGATCATCTGACCATCGGCGATGGGCATGTCGCCCAAGGAAAGGTTTGGATCGCCCGCTGCCAAGACCTTGTCGGCGGGAAGGGCACGAAGGGCCGCCGCTGCATCGGGTTGATCGGCTTTTACCCCTAACTTTTCACCAAAGATTGCGCCCTTGGCCTCGGCCGCCGCCAAGGGTCCGGTGAGTTCACGGCCAAGGCCAGACTCGGTAATGGCTCTGGCAAACAGACCCCGCGCCTGAGGCATCAGCATCAGTTGGTTGATGGCAATACCGCCTGCCGACTCGCCAAAGATCGTCACCTGTGCCGGATCACCGCCAAAGGCGCTAATATTGCGTTTGACCCATTTGAGGCTGGCGACCATGTCCATCATGGCATAGTTGGCCAGCGGCCCGCCCTCTTTGGTCAGGGCGGGATGGGCGAAGAAACCGAACCGGCCAAGGCGGTAGTTGATCGTCACGACGACCACCCCCTGCTTGGCCAAGGCCGTGCCATCATAGAGCGCCGCCGTGCCCGAGCCATTGGTAAAGCCGCCGCCGTGGATCCAGACCATGACGGGCAGCTTGGCCTTGAGCGATGGGGAGGTGACGTTTAGCTGCAGGCAATCTTCGCTGGCAGGCCCCGGCCCCACGCCATTATCCTTAGACGGAACTTGGATACAGAGGGGACCATAATGGGCCGCGTCGCGAACGCCGGACCAGCGCACCGCAGGCTGAGGCAGCTTCCAACGCAGAGCGCCAATAGGCGGCGCGGCGTAGGGGATGTTCTTAAAGCTGGAAATCCCGTCTGCCGTCGTGCCTTGAAGGCACCCTGTGTCAATCTTGACCGTCTGAGCCGCGACAGGGGATGCCAAGGCTAGCGCTAAGACGGGCAGAACAGAGAGACGCATCTGGATCAGGCCTTCCGCAAGCAGGTGTTGTTCAGCGTGCGGCAAGGTCACCCACCGCGCTGAACTACACTAGCCGTCTGGCCGTCTTTGACAAGCCGATGCCGCCTGACAACAGAAAGGCCATGCTTGACGGTCCACCCGTTCCCTTTAGCCTAGCCCGATCGATTGCACCCCTATCGGACAGAACGCCATGCATACCCTCAATCGCCAGTGGCTGATCAATGCCCGCCCGCTTGGCCGCGCTCTGGTTGATGACGACTTTCTATGGCTCGAGACCCCCGTGCGCCAACCGGGCGAAGGGGAGGTGCTGGTCCAACTCCACACGCTGGGCTTTGATCCCGCCCAGAAGGGGTGGATGGAAAATCTGGGGGGCTATGTCGCGCCGACCGAAATCGGTGAGGTCATGCCGGGGTCAGCCTTGGGAGAGGTGGTGGCCTCCAACGATCCGGCCTTCCAGCCCGGCGATCAGGTCAGTGGCCGCCTTGGCTGGCAAGACTATGCCACGGTCGCCGGTCAAGAGCTGCGCAAGGTGCGAAATGATGACCTCTTGACCGCCAATCTTGGCACGCTCGGCATCACCGGCATGACCGCCTATTTTGGACTCGAAAAGCACGGAAAACCCTTTGCGGGCGATACGGTCGTGATTACAGGCGCGGCGGGCGCCACCGGTTCCGTCGCCGGACAGATCGCCAAGATCGCCGGATGCCGCGTCATTGGCATAGCGGGCGGACCCGAAAAATGCGCTTGGCTGAAAAGCGTCTGCGGCTTTGATGAGGCCATCGATTATAAGTCCGAAAATGTCCGGGCCCGGGTGCGCGAACTGGCCCCGGGCGGGATCGACGTCCTTTGGGACAATGTCGGCGGCCCGCTGCTCAATGATCTGTTGGCCGAGATCGCTATGCATGCTCGCATCGTCATCTGCGGGGGCATTAGTCGCTATGAGACCGGAAAGCTCCCCGCCGGGCCAGAGAACTATTTCAACCTGATCTTCAAGCGCGCCACCATGAGCGGATTTATCGTCATCGACTATATGAGCGAATTTCCAACCGCGCGGCGCCGGATCGCCCAGTGGATCCGCTCGGGCCAGCTACAGTTTACCGAAGATATCCAGCACGGCCTCGAAAATGCCCCCCGCACCCTCATGCGCCTGTTCCAAGGCCTCAACTTCGGTAAGCAATTGCTGAAGATCCGCTAGCGACCTGCCCCCCTCGCCACCGAAAGCGTCACCCCATGATCAAGCTGACCTTTGCCCTTGTGCGGCTACCGCACCTGACCCGCGAACAGTTTCAGGACTATTGGCTCAATACCCACGGCCCGCTGGTCGCCAGCGTCAGGGACGTCTTACGCATTCGCCGCTATGTCCAACTCCACTCGTTCGACGAGGCCCTAAGCACCGGGATCCGCGCCAGCCGCGACGCGCCGCCTCAGTTCGATGGCGTGGCGCAGCTCTGGTATGACAGCCTCGAAGACCTCGCCGCCTTGGCCGATGATCCCGCCGCCCGGGCCGCGGGTCGCCTGCTGCTCGAAGACGAAAAGACCTTCATCGCCCTGCCCAAATCCCCCCTCTGGTGGGGTGAGGAGAAGGTGATTATCGAGGGGGCGGGCTAGTGGGTCAAAAGATACCGCTCCAACTGCCCGCGAAATTCGTCGGGCAGGGGCGTGGTCTTGCCCTGAAGCGCATGGACCAGCACCGTGTCGCAAAGGCCGATACAGACGCCATTTTGCCAAAGACCTTGCCCCATGGTGAAGGCGCTGGAGCCGAGGCGGACAATGCCGGTGCGGACCTCGACCGTGCCGGGCCAAAAGCCTTCGCCCAGATAGCGGATCTTGAGCTCGGCCACGAGAAGGCGGGGGTGGCGCTTGCCATGGTCCAAGAGCTTGTAGAATGAGGCGCGGGCCTCTTCGTAAAACTTGCCGATGCGGATCGCATTGAGATGACCATTGCCGTCAATGTCACTCACCCGGGTCGTGATCTCTTGGCCGATAGGATAGGCATCGCGCGTAAGGCGGTAGGGTTCAGGCTTGGTCATGTCTGTCCGTAAAGTCGTCGTAGGCTTGGGTCCTGCGCGGTCTAATCTAAGTGCGACCCCGGCGCCAATGGGGCTGACATTTTTAGTTTGGGCCACAATCGATCCGGTGCCACTGTTCAGACGAACGCCGACCTCTCAACCCACCTATGCAGGAGAAATAGCCCATGTATCGTCGAGCCCTCGTTCTGGCGCTGGCCGCCCTGACCCTGAGCAGTTCTGGTCTGGCGTCTGCCGCTGTTCCATCTCCCCTGACCGCCGCCCTAGCAGATGCGTCACGGCCAGCCACCGATGTGGCCCGTGACGGCGCCCGCCATCCGGTCGAGATGCTGAGCTTTGCCGGGGTCAAACCGGGCGACCGGGTCGCAGACTTCATGATGGGCTCTGGCTATTTTACCCGCATTCTAGCCGCCGCCGTCGGACCCAAGGGTCAGGTCTATGGCTATCAATCGGCTGAGTTCATTGCCTATCGCGCTGCCTACGCCACCGAACAGGCCGCAGTCGCCGCAGACTATAAGAATGTGACGACCATCGCCGCGCCCCTATCGGCGACCGGCCTGCCCGAAGGGTTGGATCTGGTGCTCACGGTTCAGAACTATCACGACCTGCACCTCAAGCCCTTCCCCGTCGACACGGCGGACAAGGTGAACAGGCAGGTCTTCAAAGCCCTAAAGCCGGGCGGCATCTATCTGGTGGTCGACCATGCCGCCGCCGCCGGTGCGCCCTTGAACGTGGCCGATAGCTTGCACCGCATTGATGTGGCCATCGTCAAGCAAGAGGTCGAGGCCGCCGGGTTCAAGCTGGTGGGCGAGGATAAGAGCCTTGCCGCCGCTGCAGATGACCACAGCCTCAACGTCTTCCTGCCTGCCATTCGCGGCAAGACCGACCAGTTCATCCTGAAATTCCAAAAGCCGAAATAGCGCCGGGGGCTCGCGCTAGTCAGGCAACAGAGAGGGACCCATGACCTAGGGACTAATCGCCTAGGGCTTGGGGCTTCCTAAATCGCGACGACCCATTGCTCACCCAGCGGTCAAGTTGACTGCCCTAATATTTCACGTCACGGTACATCTAGAGCCTTTAGAGCTCAGGGTCGGCTTTTGTATCCGACACCAAAAACGGCGTGGCGGGGGCGGAATGGGCATTAGATCAGACAAGATTGCTGTTTTAGTACAGACTACTGCACTGGTCAGCCTGTTGGCCGCCGGTAGTGCTTTTGCGCAAGATGCCACGAAGTTTGACGTTCGATATTGCGGTCTAGGCCTGCAAGGCACAGTGGCGGATTTCACGAAATCCAGTCCCAACCTGATAAAAATCTATAAAAACCAAACGAAATTTTATAACGACTCTGTCCAATCCTATAAAAAAATGAATTGGAACATAAATCTAATATCAAAAGATGATGCAGCAGGAAAAGATAACAATCTTGGCCTGGTTCATGTCTTGACGTCGGAAAATACAGACACCCAATCCTATACCGACCCACGTGATAATCTTAAACATTACAACGTTTCTTACTCATTCGGCATCAACACGATTCTGTTTGATGTTTCGGCCCTGCAGGTCAAGGCCGTGATCCCATCCATTATAAATTACAATGAATCCTATACGCACAGCCCCACGCCCGCTGAAATCAACGCGGCCTATGCGAAAATATTCAACGGATTTTCAGACCCCAGCTCGGCCCTCTCGCGCTGGGTGGGCTCGGTGAGTGAAATACCCTTAAACAATGACATTCGAGGCTCCATGGCGGTCGCTCCCGTCGTCCTGTCCGACGCTGTGAAGGCCGAGCTCATGACGGCGCGCGCAACGCCGCAACAATCGCCCGAGGCCTTCGCGCGGAACCTGACTGCCAAATATGAAGCCCTGCTGGCCAAGACCTTCAAAAAACCCATCGTGCCTGTGGTCTTTGGGGCGAGCGGCGATGGCAAGCCATCCAGCCAGTATATTGCCAACATCCCCGAGTGCCTCGGCGCCAACCAGGTCTCTATGGGCCTACCCGACCCGTCCTATGAACTGCGCCTCACAGTAGACCTTCTCAGCAACGGTAAGGTTCAGCACGAACTGTCAGAAATGGCCGACAAAAGCCGTGGCACGGTTCAGACAGAGCTAGACTATGGTGGCCGCTACATCACGAAGATCGTTGCGGTCGAAAGCCAAGTGGTAGACGACCAACTTGTACGGGGCGGAAAGGTTCTAGATGAGAGAACCTTCAAATATGCCCGTTCATTGAGGTTTACCGGAGATCGGGAGATCAATCGCTACGGCCAATATGAGAAACTCAGCTCCAGCTTCCTTCAGGAACTCCTAAATAACTATACGACCCAAGACAAAAAATGGATCAAAAATCAGATGTCAGCGGCTGTTACTGATAAAAAGGCGCGCGACAATGGTACTGTTGCTAAATCTTGGAAGAAGCTGATTGCCGAAACGATGATGATTAAGTCGGTCGCAGACAAGGAGAAGGCCAAATGATTATGCCGATCAATCGTCTTTGGAGACGCCTGAGGATCCTTGCCCTTTCGCTCTTGATTGCGAGCCCTGCCCTCGCCTATGCCGCGCCAGCAAGAGCCGGCGGGCAAGAAACCGCCCTGATCATTTTCTATGGTGCACTCAAGGTCTCGCAGTCCCAGGCCATTAAGGCCGCGGCCAACTACTATGATGCGGTAGGCTTCGGCGCTCAGGCCCAGAAGTACAATCGTTTGGCCGATGATTTTTCCAGCGGGACCCTCGGCGGTGCCGATGGCGTCAAGACCTTCACCCAGGCCAGCGCAGCGCTTCAGAGCGACATCTATGAGCTTCAGGCCTATGGCGCAGTACCAAACGCCCGCCAAAAGGAACTGGCGGAAAAGGCCGATGGCCAGTTTGCGGTCGCCAAGGTTGCCATGCTGGCGGCCGTGGTTTCTGGCACTGTGGCGGCCCTAAATTGTGACTGCAACACCTTGGAGAAGATCGTGATCGGGGTTGTGCTCGCGGCGCAAGCCAGCACGGTCACCTCATCCCTGACCTCGGTCATGGAGGCGTCAAAGGCCTATAAGACCCTCGAATTGGGAGGATCAAACGGCTTCCAAGAGGTTTCCAAAGAGGGCGAAGTCCTGCTCGCAGCGCTCTAACTGAACCGCCCGCACTCCTGTTTCAAACCGTTCTGGAAAGTTGACCATGTCCTTGGGTAAAAGCCTCCTAGCGTCCCTAGCCTTCGCCAGCGCAGCCATGGGGGCCTCATCGTCCTTGGCTCAGGTCCAATCGATTCAAATCGTCGTGTCAGGAGAGGTTGCGCTCGAATCCACCAGCAGCAAGGCGATTATCGAGGGGCTTGAGCGGGCCAAGGGCGAGGCGGTCAAGAATGCTTGGCGCGTGATCAAGATGCGCCCCGACATCGGCCTCAAGGTTCGCAACCTCAATGCGGATCAGAACATGACCATCGCCAACGAACTGCGGACCAGTTGCCAGATCATGATGGTCGATCAGGTGGTCGACAAGAAACTCAAGCAGATGTCGGCCAGGTTTCGGTTTGATTGTAATCAGCAAGATGTGCAGATGAGCGTGGACAATGTGATCCGCACATCGGCACCGGTCGCGCCCGTCTCGGCAAAACCCCGCCTGAGGCTCGCGACCTTCTTTATCGTCAGAGAAGTGGCGGGAACCGCCATTTACGACCCCAATATTGACCGCTCATCCTCCTCGTCAGCACGGGTTGGCGTCACGGCCAGCGACAAGGTCAGTGGGTCCTACAAGTCCGACGCCAAGGAGCGGACGACCGAGTCCGAGGGCTTTAGCGAAACTGCCGGTCAGATCAATGACAGCAGCAGCGTGCGGCAACAGACGCGGGGTAGCGCCAGCGCCTCGGTCAATAGGACAGCGGAAATCAGTGCCACCGCGTCTCAGAGCGAGCAATCTAAGGGCCGCACGGTCAATAGGGCTGCCGAATTTAAATATCGCAGCGCCTCGTCTGAGGAGCTGAACGCAAGCCTGACTGACGTGTTCAAAAATGCGGGCGCGAAGATCGTCAACTATTCCGACATTGTCGCCGCCTGCCCGGGTCCCGATCCTGATCTGATCGCCAAGCAATATGGAGCCAAGCCAGACGATTTGAGCACGACGACGCGCACGGCCATCATTAATGCGGCGCGCAACTGTGGCTTCACCTATCTGGCCATTGGCGATGCGCTCATCGACGGCACCCAAGCCGACAGCGTCACTGGCTCCCCGCAATATAGCGTCATCTTGCGCGCAAAAATTTGGGACATCACCGAGCAGTTTCCCGAGACGATCGGCAGCATCCAAAAGGATGCGTCGGCCAGCAATTCCAATCCAAACCTTGCCCGGGTCAATGCCGTCCAACAGGCAGCCCAGCGCACCGGTGAGGAAATGCTCAGCCGACTTTCGGCTGAGGGCGTCCGCTAAACAAGAATATGAATGCGTTAGGTCGAGGGATAGACAATGGCTGCTAAACTGCCGATCGCAATGGTGATGCTGGTCGCCCTGACCCTGTCGGGCTGCGACAAGCTGGGTGGAAAAAAGGACGAGAACGGCTTTTCCAAATCCATGCCAGATTTTGGCGGCGTTAAGGTCGTTGAGGTTGTCGCAGTAGGCGTGGGTCCGACCCGCAATGCGGCCATTCTCGATGCTTTGAACCTCGCCGTTCAGCAGACCAACGGCACCCCGATTGTCGGCATATCGGTCAACAGCACCGGGAATCTTTCCGTTCCAAACTATGACGGCGATTTTGGTCTAACCAACACCACCGTCGTGTCCGCCACCCAAGGCGCCGTTCAGGGGTTCGAAATCCTGTCGGAAAAGGAAAATGCTGAGGCTGGAGCTTGGCGCCTGAAACTGAAGGTTAAGGTCAATAAATATAGCGCCTCAGCCGCCACAAACCTGCCCAAAATCGCCATTGCTAGCCCCCGGACCCGCGAAACCACCTATGTGATCGGTGACGAGACCCTGTCCGCAGACGAGGCCTCCCAGAGCATTGGGACGGCGATCAATGAATCGCTGAGTAAGTCCAACCGGTTCTTCGTTATCAATCGGGCCTTCGATTCCGACATTGCCGAGGAGCTATCGCGGATCACCGATCCCAGTACCAATTCTGGCGAACTGGCCAAGCTCGGCCAACGGCTCACCGCAGACATCCTCGTCCTGCCGGAAATCAATCGCCTGTCCTACAAAAAATCCACACGGGTTTTGCGCAACTCCGGGCGTGAGCTGAATAGCTATAGCGGCGATATGGAGATCACCTTCAATGTGATCAATGTCCCCACAGGCCAACTGATCATGACCGAGCATTTCAAAGTCACGTTCCCGAACACTCCGCCCAGCGTCTATGGCAAACAGCAGGTCGGTTTGGAGAATGTTCAGGCGTCTCTGGCGACCTTGACCGGTCAGTTTACACAGAAGTTCATTCTCAAAAACTTCCCGGTCTCCGTCATCAAAATGACTGGGACCTCCGTTGTGCTCAGCCAAGGGCAGGACATTTTGCAGGTCGGCGCCATCTATAATGCCGTCAGTCTGGGCGAGGATATTACCGATCCCCAGACCGGTCAGTCTTTGGGGCGCGAAGAAACACAGGTCGGAACCGTCACCATCACCAAAACCTCTGAAAAGATGTCGATGGGACAGTTCAGCGGAAACTTTGATCCCCGCCAGTTTAAGCCCGGCATCATCGAACTGGCGGACCGCATAGATACCCCAGCCGCCGCGAGCCCAACAACCGCGCAGGAACCCGCTCAGCCGACTGCGGCGGCAGCGCCCGCTGCTGTTGCGAAACCTGTAACCGCCGCGCAAACCGTCAAATCCGCGACCGCTCCAGCCGTACCCAAGCGTCCCGCTGCGGCAAAGCCCGCCAAATCAAAAGACCCCTTTGACGACGACTCCGAGGAATTCTGAGCCGAGGGGTGGGCCTAGGGCTCACCCTCCACGACACGGCGCTGACGCGTCGCGTCATATCTTAGCGGTTCTGTTCGGAAAAAAATTTGGCGCACCCGACACGATTCGAACGTGTGACCTTTGCCTTCGGAGGGCAAGGGAGGGTAATTCTATTGAGAACTCTACGGTTTCTCAAAATTACTAGACCTATTGTGTGTATGGGGTTATCGACCTATGACCTTTGCCTAAGGTGGGTCCAATTTACCCTCGCTTACCGCCTCCGTGCTACCCCGGTGCTACCCGACTTTGATCAAGGGATCTGCAATGAAACCCGAGCGCTTAAGCAAGGATATTATCGACGACCTTCCCTCCAAAGAAAAAGACTACGTGCAGTGGTGCGGTAAGCTGGCTGGCTTTGGTTGCCGTGTTCGCCCCTCAGGCACCAAGTCATTCATAGTTCAATATCGTGTCGGCGGACGAAACTCGCCAGCCCGGAAAGTGACCATTGGCACCTTTGGAAAACTAACAGTTGATCAGGCGCGAAAGGCCGCCGCCGGAATTTTGGCCAAGGCGGAGTTGGGTGAGGATGTCGCCCTGACACGCGCCAAAAAGCGCTCTGAAATGAACATGGGTCAGCTTTGCGATGAATATCTGAAAGAGGGCTGCGGGCTCAAAAAGGCCTCTACAATCGCAACGGATGTTGCTCGGATAAACCGTCACATCAAACCTCTCTTGGGCAAGAGGCCCATAGGCGAAGTAGGTAGAGCCGATATCGAACGCTTTATGCGCGATGTTGCTAATGGCAAAACCGCCGTCGATGTCAAAACCGGCAAGCATGGCCGCTCGATCGTCACTGGCGGCAAGGGAACGGCCACACGGACAGTGAGGCTGTTAGGCGGCATATTCAGCTACGCAGTCTCTTGCGGCTATCTTTCATTGAACCCACGGCATGGCGTTAAGGTCTACGCGGACGGCAAAGGCGAACGGTTCTTATCCGCCGCTGAATACCAGCAGTTGGGGAGCGCCCTGATTGAGGCCGAAACAGTCGGACTG
>Ga0214919_10004708_pt1 | contig 19779 bp, 30 predicted proteins | sample LL1503_MetaG_FD_177994 | JGI IMG/M metagenome (GOLD analysis project Ga0214919, IMG submission 177994) | Freshwater microbial communities from Lake Lanier, Atlanta, Georgia, United States - LL-1503 | ecosystem: Environmental > Aquatic > Freshwater > Lake | place: USA: Georgia | collected...
GAAGGCAAGAATAACACAAGAGCGCACGAAGATATGGCTCAATACCTTCCACCAACATACAAAGACGTTTATTGGGATGTAGAACTTAAAAACAAAGATTATGCCATTCTTGATATGCTAAATAAATGTAAAATGTAAGTATGTTAAAAAAATATATCAATGAAGAATGGAACTGGGCAATCTTAATCTTCATGCTATCTAAAAGTTTACTAGAAGCTGATGGATTCCTAGAAACAACTGGATATATTTTCCACGATAAAGGAATAGACTTAATAACAGGCCATAAAAGAACTATACCAATCTATACACAATTAGATGATATAGATTTAAACCATCCAGACGCATACAAAGAAATACAATTGAAATGTTTTGAAAGTTCTGCAGATGGATTTTTAATAATAGGACAAGCATTAGAGTCTATTGAAGATGATGATGCTGATGAAGATGAATTTAGTGAAACGATCTTCTGCAGAATAGAACATAAAAACAAACATTTTATTTCATCAACAAGAGTAATACATGAAGAAGATTATTGCACGTTTGATTTAGATAGTCTGGTTAATTTTAAAAAGTACAACAATCAAACACTACCAAAAATGTATGCTAAGATTCTTCCCTGCAATCAAGAGTAATGATATAATTGACATATGGAAAACAATACCCTACAACTAACAGACCTCATTAAGAAGATTAAAAATCCTCTTGCTAAATTCAATGACAGAACCAAAACATCATCCATCTATTTAAAAGATAATGATGATACTTACTATATCATTTGTAATAAGGAAAACTTTAAGGAATGTACGTTCTTTGCTACCGTTAAGAATGTAGCCTATAACGAAACAATCACAAGAGAAGAGTTTTACAAGATAAAGGACTATATCAAGAAATGACAGAGTTTACAGAAGAAGAACAGTTGATTATCCTTGAGATTCTTTACACTCTTAAGATGAAAAGATTACCTAGAGATATTGTTGCAGATGAGATGGATTTGTCTGATGATGAAATGTTTAAGTTACTCGATAAGGCAGAAGAAATTTTATTCAGGGAAACAAAGCAACAAGCAAATTAACTGAATCCTGAATAAAATTTTCAACTTTTTTTTCCTGACTCCCACCTAAAAAGTTACAAAAAATTTATCTAGCTCCCCTTTCATTAGATTAGGGAGTTTTTTTATTAACACGAAATAAATTCTAAAAAATTCATATGAATTTTTTAGGAAATAACTGGTGTTAATATTTTTTTATTTTAAGCTTGGATGTAGATTTTTCTTGACTTTGTATGGCATATGCGATAATATTCATATGTAAGGAGTTTGATATGAGCGATACACGTTTCGATATGTTGGAGTTTGGTGATGAAGCCCCAAAGGCAGAGCCAAACAAATCTGTCTTTACGCCTGCCGGTGGTTTGCAGGTTCGTGAAGGTTCTACAGCCAAGCAGGATGCCAATGGCAATTGGGTCAACGCCATCGGTCTTCAGTCTACAGCAACCCACCGCCACGTTGCCAAGGTTTGGCAGGACAAGTGCGTATCCCTTGAAAAGTTCTATGATGTTCTCAAGGCACAGCAAGAGTCAAAGGTTGATGTAGTCAAGCCAGAATCTGCTATTCGCCTTTTGGATTCTACAACCCTGCTTGATGGTACGCCGTTAACCAAGTCTGGTATGAACAGCCTTCGACTGTTCACCGACATCCCATCATCCATGATATCGTTCATGGAAGAGCGTGGCTACAATGATGAATTAGTAAGGTTTGTCAATGACGAACTTAACCGCCGTGAGCAAGAGTGGCAAAGCAAGGGCAAGGACTCTAGAGAGTTCCGTGTTCGTACCCGCCATGATGACGGTGGCAACACTGTTGCCCGTGCTATTGTTTCCGAACGCTATGGGGTTATTGACAACCTTGAGGCAATGGAAATGATTATTGATGCGCTACCTACCAAGGATGCTATCAAGGACGCTCTTGCTTCCCACCTGCACAACGATGGTGATGATATGTTTGGCAACTTGCTCTTGCCAGACAACATCAAATCAGAGCCAGACTCTGACTATGGCGTTGGGATTGCATTCCGCAACAGTGAGGTACGAAACAGCACCTTCAAAGTATCACCGTTCCTCTTCCGTGCCATCTGCCTTAACGGTATGATATGGGGTCGGCAGAACTCTGATATCCGTGTTAACCAACGCCATATGGGCAACATTGATAAGCGGGAACTCCGTGAAGAGGTACGCCGTGCTATCATTGTGGCACTGTCTCAAGGCAATGACCTACTTGCCCTACTTGGTCATTCCAAGCAGGTAGAGGTCAAGAACCCAGAGCAGGTCATTGCACAGTTGTCCCGTGACAACAAAATGACCATTGCCCAAGGCAAACTCTGGCACAAGGGCTACCTTGAATCCTTGCAAGAGACCAATGGTCATGCTCACGACCGCACCGCTTTCGGTATCGTCAATGGGTTGACCCGTTCTGCACAGGACTACACCGGTAGCACCCGTGAGCAGATGGAAACTATCGCAAGTGCTATCCTTGCACCTGCGATTGATGCAGACCTTCAAGCGATATCAAAGCGATGGGGTCTTATCTCTGAGAGAGCAAAGTCTCTTGACGATGATACGGTTCGTCAATATGCCTACCTAGCGTAGGCATATCCCTTTCCCTTAAGAGAGTGTGGTAAATTCCACACTCTCTTTTTTTTATTAACATGAAATAAATTCTAAAAAATTCATATGAATTTTTTAGGAAATAACTAATGTTAATAAATTATTTATGTACATTCTTCTTGCAATGTCTGGCATATGTGATAATATTATCAATGAGGAACCTATTATGATTACAGAAAAGTCAGACAAAGTCATCGTCTCAACGGGCATCCAATCGGAGTCCTTCTTCAACGTCAAGCAAGAGAACCTTGCCCATATCTTTGGTATTCTCCGCAACCAGTTGTATTCCGATAAGATTCTGGCTGTCGTTCGTGAATACTGCACCAACGCCATGGACGCAAACATTGATGCTGGCGCACCAAACTGCCCAATTCAAGTCTCCATCCCCAATGCATTCTCTCCTGTTTTCAAGGTACGTGATTTCGGCAAGGGACTTTCTGAAGAGCAGGTCTACAATATCTTTGGCTCTTACGGTGAATCGACCAAGCGCAACACCAATGAGCAAACAGGATGTTTGGGTCTTGGCTCCAAGTCGGCGTTCTCTTATGTAGATTCGTTCTTGTTCACGTCATACCATGGTGGGTCTAAGACAGTATACTCTGCTTACATCGACGAGACAGAAATTGGCAAAATTACCCGCTTGACTGTTGAACCATCAACCGAACCATCAGGTATTGAGGTAGTGGTCAATGTTAAGACTGGAGACTTTGGTGCTTTCCACGACCGAGCGTTTGAGGTATTGCGATATTTCACGCCAAAGCCTATTATCCACAATGACAACCACCTTCAAAGCAGGATTGACAACCACGATTCTACGCCTATCCTGTCAGGTGAAAATTGGTCAATTACCAAGAATCATCAAGGCGGTTATGGCTCACGATTGAGAGTCATCATGGGAAATGTCGTGTACCCTGTCAACATCAACAATTTGGGTCTCGGCAAATTGATGGAAGACTACATTTACTCCTTCAGGTACATGGAAATCCTGCTCAAAGCCCCAATTGGTGCAGTTAAGAATTCTGCATCCCGTGAGGCTCTGGAATACAGCCGAAAAACCAATAGTTGGTTGTTCAATGCTCTGTCAGATTTCAAGGAGCAGGTTGGTGAGGTTCTGTCCAAGCAGATGGAATCGGCAAACACAATGTGGGATGCTCTCATTATGTACAACGAATTGTCCAACAAGGTAGGTCAATCCAATGTTCTTAAGTATCGTGGGCAAGTAATTCATCAAGGGGTTATTTCAATCAAGTCTGCCAAGTTACGCAGGGTTCAAAAGAACCGCAACCAAAAGTTGCAGTGGGAGGATGCTACCCATATATCCCCTCACAGCGAGGCACGTATCTTTGTTGACAAGGGTAACGTATCTCGCCATGAATTGTTCGGTCGCATCAATTCATACGGTGACTTAACAACCAACACGTACTTGCTTCAGTTCGACAACCCAACAATGGCAGATATATTCCTATCCAAGCCTGAGTTAGAAGGGTGTCCATGGGTGGACTTGGCTACAGCAAACTATGTCAAGCCAACCCGAAAGCAGTCTGTTGGCAAGTCGGTCTTCTCTGAAGCATACGAATTTGCTAACGGTATATCATGGCGAAAGTCAGACCATTGGAAGCCTTGCCAGATTGACATCGCTAATGGTAACGGTTTGTATGTGGTGATATCGCACTTTTCTCCAGTTGACCCGTTTTTGAACTCTGGCAATATGGAAACATTCAAGAAATTGCTATCTACCTGTGGCATTGACCAACCAGTGTATGGCGTTCGTGCAAAGACCGCTTCAACTCTTGGCTCTGGGTGGAAACCGTTTCAACTGTATCAGGTCGAACTCTTTAACGACCTCACCAGCAAGCATGACTTTGCTACATACTGGGACGTTAAGAAAGCATCTATTCCTTCAATCATCTCAGGGTTCCGATGTCCCGTATACGACAATTTCGAGTTTCCTGATACTATCAGGGAGATATTGGATGCCATTGCCGTATCAGAAAAGACTGTATGGACAAATGAGTTTAAACTTGCTAATCATTTGTTTGAACTTGCATCAACACGGTATGAGTCCAAATTACAACCCAAGATAGACGAGGTGATGAACAAGTATCCGATGTTCAGTTTGCTGGGTTGGATTGGCGGTGGGGAGTCTGCACAGAAGGTGATGGACTACATCAATTTGGTCGGGTAGGTTCCTCAAACAAACCCAACCAAAAGCCTCCAGAAATGGGGGCTTTTTTTATTAACATCAGTTATTTCCTAAAAAATTTCTTTGAAATTTTTTAGAATATATTTCATGTTAATATTTTTGCTTAATTTTAAAAGTAAGCATAATTTTGCTTGCAGTCATATGAGATATGCGATAATATTTACCTGTTAGTCAAGGAGAAACCGTTATGGAAATAACTGCATCGTTGTTGAACCAGAACCCAGTCGATGGGTTCCTTACAATCGTCGCTGATGGTGTACAGCACACCGTCCTTGCAAGCAACCCTATGTTTGCAACCGCAGTATCTGCATTCCAGTCCAAGGATTGGGACGCTTTGATGCTTGCCATCGACCCATCCCTCAAGTTCAAGAACCTCTATGCCAAGTATGAGCAAATCGAGGTCAAGGATGGCTCGGTGTTCGTTGGCGGTGATGTTGTCCGCTCTATCGTGGCAGACCGCATTATCAACTTTCTTGCAGATGGCATCGACTGCTTGCCTATCTTCAAGTTTATCACTCGCTTGCAGTTAAATCCAAGCAAACGTGCAGTCGATGAACTGTACACGTTCCTTGAGCATAAGTACCTGCCTGTCACCGAGTCTGGCACGTTCCTTGCTTACAAGGCGGTACGCAACGATTTCACCGACAAGCATACTGGCAAGTTTGACAACAGTGTTGGCAACGTGCTTGAAATGCCACGCAACAAGGTCGATGATGACAAGGAGGTTGGATGCTCTTATGGCTTCCACGCCGGTACACTTGAATATGCATCAGGCTTTGCTAGTGGCATTGACAAGTTGGTTCTTGTGGAAATCGACCCTGCGGATGTTGTGAGCATCCCAACAGACTGCAATTTCCAGAAACTCCGCACCTGCCGATACAAGGTAGTTTCGGAGTATGAGCGACCGCTTTCCGAGCAAGTCTATCAGTCCCGCTTCTCAACCGAGCATGATGATGACGTTGACGAAGAATGGAACGACGATGAACTCTGCCCAGAATGCGAGTATGTCATCGACGATTGCGAGTGCGACCGATGTAATGGTTGTGCCGAACTTTCATCCGAGATTGACGATGATGGCTATTGCCCTGATTGTGCAAACGATGATGATGAAGGCGGTTGCATGGCAGACCCTGATGAACCAGAGCAGTTAACCCTGAACCTTGACAACAAGTTGCAGAGCGTTGACTGGACAAAGCAAACAGTCAATCTCATCAAGTTGGTGGGTCATCTCTTCTCCACCCGCCGACCTGCTCTTGCAATGTCGATTCGTCGGGATTTCGATGACTATGATGATACAACTCGCATCGCCTATGAGGTCTTGCTTAATCACACGACCACAGATGATGCTAAGAGCATCTACAATGAACTGAACCCTTAACAGGGTTCAGACCTCCCAAAGGGAGAGAGGCGAATGCCTCTCTCCCTTTTTTTATTAACACCAGTTATTTTCTAAAAAATTCGAAAGAATTTTTTAGGATTTATTTCATGTTAATATTTTTGCAATATTTCGAGAGTGTGATATACTGCTGGTATGGGTCTAAAGATTAAATATTTCCAGTGTCAAGATTGGGAAGCATACGAAGAAGAGTTTAAAATTCGAAAGTATCACGAGTACCCAATAAATCGAGACAATTATATTCACGTTGCAGATTTCGAATTTGAGACTGCCATTGGTGCAGAGCAATGTCTATGGGAACTTGTATATTTATTTGGAACTGAAGACTGGTACACGAACCCTAAAATTAAAGTCCACGTTATGACCCCAGTTAGACACATTCAAAAGACTGATGTTTTTACTCTGGTTAGTTTTGGTCAATATTCCTTTGGCATCAAGCGAAATGAAGATATGATGGGAATGGCTTTTCCTTTTGACTATTTCCAAGATTCGAGTTTTGATTAATAGGTAAAGTTAGCTCTCTTGAAGAAAATTAAAAATATTCATCTTGGGAGAATAACTTTATGGCATTTGTATATTCTAAAGCTACTTTTGCAGGCATAGTTACAAGTTTAGGTAACTGTGATGCATATTTACAAGCGGCACAAACCGGAACAGCAACTTCAGGACTTTCACAACTACAAACAGCAAGAGGAGATGTAGCAGATTCTTTAGGCGATAATTCAATCACAACTACAGATTTCGACGCTACCAATACTTTAGCCGCATCATTAAGAACAGCAGAAGGAAACGCACCAAGTACAGTTTCATCTGCTTATAATGGTGCTCTTACTGCTTTAGAAACTTATATGTCTACTGTAACTGGTTCTACTATCAAAGATTATTGGAATAGTAAAACATCAGACAGAACAATGACTTTTACAGATAACTTTAGAGCATTTTTCCGCAGAGTTAAAGCAGATGAGGTTATTGTTAAACTTTATTCAGTAACATTGCCTGCAGCTGGTTCAACAACAACAATTTCTTCAGTAGGATCCACAACAAACATGATTCCTGCTTTATTGGAAGTTAGAACAGATACAGCCATTGGAAATTCATTTATTGCAAACTTTAACTGTGTAAAATCTAATGGTGGAACAGATTTAGTATCTCTTACTGTTGATGCAGGCACAGGAATTTCGAACTATTTCTCTGTTGGTGGAACTACAAAATATCTTTTTATTTCATCATTTAGTGGAACAGGAACATCAGGAAACGCAATATCTGTTTGGACAAGATAAAAAATATTAACACCGATTAAATCCTAAGAAATTCAAATGAATTTCTTAGGATTTATTTTTTGTTAATATAAAAATAGTTTTTGCTATATCTGACATCTGTGGTATTATTAATGCAAGTAAAGAAATTTACTAATCAGATGGAGAAGCATATGGAAAATATTGACCTTGACAGCATCTATCTTTCCTTGAAAGATTCTGTTAATGAAACACTTGGCGATGTTGCAAAATACAGCATCGAAGGCAACAACTATCAACTACTGCATATAATTGCAAAGATTGGTATTGACGTAAATACATACATTGATGGTATGTTCAATAAAACTACTAATGCTGTCGCTGTTATCGAAGCAGAGATTATTGACGAACCAACCACTAAGACAGAAGTGCCTGCTGTTCCAAAAAAACGAACTTGCGTTCGTGGTGGCTATGGAGTCGATATTGAAACTGCTAAAAATTGGACTCTTCAATATCTTGCTAAACGTGAAGGCAGAGCATTGAAGCATGATTTCCATGAAGATTATTTCAAGACATTCAGCCCACAGTTTACTGCTCTTGATTATGTTTTGAATAGCAATAAGCCAAGATGGAAGCAAAATGCCAATCATGCAGTCAGCCAACTCCGTGATGAAAATAAGATAATGAAGCCAAAAAATGGTGAAAATGCATACTATTTTCTTACGCCAGAAGAATTGAAGAATCAAAAGGCATTAATGGCACAGGCTCAACAATCATTTAACTTTTCAAAGTCTGAAGGACTAACTGCAGAAGGATAAATGTTGCAAAATATTCTGTTCTACGGTAATATATGTGTGGTAGAATAGAATATCCTCCGGTGGTGGAATGGTAGACACGACAGACTTAAAATCTGTTATCGCAAGATGTACGAGTTCGAGTCTCGTCTGGAGGACTTGAGAGAGGTTTCGGTTAGGGTAAACCTAACACGGTCAGCAAGAAATGTTAATGCAGGTGGGAAATCGCTACTGGTTTACTAGTCACCAAGTCGGGCTCCACACAGACCTCTCTCTTTTAAATATGGTTCCATAGCTTAACAGGTAAAGCAGCATCCTTTTAAGATGTTGAGTATGAGTTCAAATCTCATTGGAGCCATTTCACTACACAAGAAAGTTTAGTTAAATGGAAGAACAAGTAAATTCAATTCAGCAAATGATGATGTCTGAATATGAACGTAAGAAAAAACTTGCAGATTATGTAAGATTTTCCTGTGCTAAAGGATGGGTTATTGAAAGTCAAAATGATTTCAATGCCGTTCTTTTTGGTGGACAGAAATGCAACCATACTCTCCATGCTTGTATTACATTTATTGGTGGTCTTTTAACCTGTGGAGTTGGATTGCTTTGGGGTGTCGTTTGGATTATTCTTGCATTCACCCAAAAACAAGAACGCCTTATTTTAAATATTGATGAGTTTGGGGAAATTATTACCCAGAAAGTTTCAGCATCATAAATGAAATTATTAGTCCATAAAAACCATAAAATTGTAATTTTAAGTTCATTGCTTTTAATTGGTTTTATAAGCATAAAATTATATTCTGATTACAATCAAAGACAACAACAAATCATCGAACAAAAGAAAAAAAATGATTTGCTTCGATGGGCTGAAAATGAACGTATTTTGAAAGAGTTAAAATGGAAAGAAGAAGAAAAGCAAAGAGAAATTGCTGAACAAAAAAAAGAACAACAGATGGCAAATGAAAGAAGACTTTTTGTGCCATATATCAAAAGAGAATTAATTAAAGCAGATATTTTTGGGAAAGTCAGTGTTGTTCAAAAAAGTGATAGAATTTTATTGATAAGAGTTGATGCTTGGCTTGGTGATAATAGTGGATGGTTACGTTGGCATCATCCAAAGCAAGAAAATGCTTTTTATTATTTAGAAGCTGAAAAATTGGGTTTTGTTAAAGTAATTATTTATGACAAAACTACTAAATGGCTTGTGCATAATTACACCTATAATAGTGAAGCAAATTGGCATTATGAATCAGAGTGGCAAGATGAATCCAAATTAGACTGACCCACTCTCCCAATTTCACTTGGTCTCTCCTCTTGACCAAGTGAATTAATCCCCATCTCTTCCCGGCAGATGGGGATTTTCTATTAACATTAAATAAAACCTAAAAAAATCTGTAGATTTTTTTTAAGATATAACTCCTGTTAATATTTTTTGACATCAATGATACACTATGATATTATTGATGTATGAAAAACACATCTACATCATTCATCGACCCAGTTGTTGGTGAAGTAAAAATCAGTTCTGAAACCAAGTACAGCCCTTTTGGTGCGTACTCGATTGTAACTGCTTTGGAAGTAGTAAGCAATAAAACGACTCAATCATCTTTCAGCGGAGAAGTCATCTTTAAAGAAAAGAGCGGTAAAGCATACTTGTCCAATCACAGAGGATGGATTAAAAACCCAAATGTTAAATTCATCTATAAGTGCCTAAAAGAGCAAAGACTCAACAGTCATTACAACATATAATTCTATCCCCTCTGAAAATGAGGGGATTTTTTTTCTTGACATATGGCAAAATGTAGTATATACTTTTAATAAGTTTGAAGGGACAATGAAGACTCTAATGAAATTACTTGAAACGGTTTATGCTATTATGTATTTTACGATTGCTGTTGTTGCCGCTATTATTCTTTACCCATTATCTTTTTTATTCGCAAAACCACATTATGAAGAAAGCGGATATGACCTGTGAAATATATTGTCTATCAATTAGATGATGATTTTAATATAATCAATAAGTTCATGTTTGGTAGTGTTATAGTTTCATTTGAATATGTAAACAAGCATTTAAAAGATGAACCAAACTCTAACCTTCTTGAAATGCATTTGGATGAAAACAGAGACATTAGATTGGTTAAAACATATCGCAAAGGTAAACATCATAAAACCCTTGTATAGTGCGAAATTAATGATATACTAGATTTGTTCGAGAGGACTTCAGCCTTAAGAACAAAATCCAGAAGGTGGTGCTTCTGGGAACTATGAGAAGGATGTATCAAAATCTCCTTTGCCGGTTCGTATCTCCTCGATGCATCCTTCTCATTTTAAATAAAACTATGAACGACATTCTTTTAAAAGTAGATTTTCCAACTAAACCACAAACCCTTTATTTATATAAGGGTAAGTACAAAGTTATTGGTGATGAAATTTTAGAGGGCGTAAATGTTATTAAAACTTGCAAATGCTCCGAAGGATATTTTAGTTATACTTCTATAAAATTTGGTGGATTTGAATATCATAATGAGATACCAACAGAGTTTTGTAAACAGAAATTCTTTGGTGGCGAATGGTATGAAATAGTTGAGGGCGATTAGCTTAACGGTTAAAGCAGGGGACTCATAATCCCTTGAGTGGGGGTTCGAATCCCTCATCGCCCATTTAGGAAAAACACTATGACAAAATCACAGGCAGAAGAAATCAAAACTAGAATAGAAGTTTTTAATACTCTCTATTCTCCTATCGAATTAACTTTTAAAATGGGCGAGAGTGTCCATCCATATGTTGATGATGAATGGTTTGTTACTATTGTATGCAATTACACTAAAAATGATTGGATAGTATTTTATGGCATGAACCATAATTATTCCCAAGTTATTGATAAATTAGATGGTTTTCAGTTTGCGATGGAAGCAATTCTGGCATATCAAGAAGAGCATGGTAATTTAAAGTTTTCTCAATCAGATGCGCCTTTGGGGTAGCATTTTTGTAATAACTGATTGAGACTCGCCCTCCAAGTTTAGTAGTGTTTTCTTGGAGGGTTTTTTATTAACATAAGTTATTTCATAAAAAAATCAAAGATTTTTTTAAATTCTATTTAGTGTTAATAAAAAATATTTCTTGCATATGTCATCGGTTGTGGTATGATTATTGCAGGAGGACGTTATGCGTTCATTATCTGATACAAGGGTTAAATTCCCTCTCATTTACCAGTTTGCTACTGATGCTTTTGACACCAGAGACAAGTACAATATTGTTTATGCGAAGGTCAAGTCCGGTAAGAGATTGATTGCTGAAACAATCTCTCAGTATACCAACAAGGGCAAGGACACTCTCAATTTCTTCTTCAGTGGATTGAACCGTAAGGATGTAAAAGTCCAGTTTGATGAATTGAAGGAATATCATATGGAGTGTTATGTAAGCACAGAAATCACTCGTAACAAGCAACACATCATTGATAAAATTGCCTTTCTTGCACAGCGGGGCAACGAGGTCATCATCCACGTTGACGAAGCCGATTATGGTTCTGATTCCACACAGATTCTTGGTGCATTTCTCAAAGACATCCATCAATATGAGAATGTTACTATCTTCTTGTATACCGCTACCCCATATGAACTTACATCAGCAAAAATTTTCATGGAGAATGCCAAGGTCTTCAAGTTCAAACCTTCAGATATTTACCGTGGCGATGAGTGGTTCCTTGAAAACAATCTGGTCTATGAGACCACTGAAGACTTTGTGAATTTCACTGATAAAGGCAAAGTCAAGATATCAGAAACTGGTATTGACTGGTTGAAGAAATGGGTTGATTGTCCAGATAAAACCAAGAATTGGGCAGTTGTCAGAATCAGTACTAAGACTAACGAAAGTGCTGATGGAAAGTCATCAAAGTATCAGGTGTTCAAAGATGCTTTAATTAAAAAGCCAACAAGAACATCAAGAATCACTGCATTACCAAAGAAACAGATAAGAGAAATTTTTCCTGAAATGAAATTTGTTCCGATATTTGTTGATGACAAGACTCCGTTTCATTTTGGTGACTATGAATCGTGGGATGGTCATACGGCATCAACTTTGTTCCGAGACCCATCTGTGTATTACTTGATTGTACTTAATCAAACGTCAACGCGCTCCACCGAATGGGCATTTCACAAGAACTTGTTCTTTTACTATTCTTATGAAAGTTCAAAGGCTAATGTCACGACCCAAATTCAAAGACAACAAAGAGTTGCCCACCACGATGAAATTGGATATGAAATTAATGTCATAACATCAGATATTGATACATGGCACGTATCAGCCGAACTTATGAGTGTTGAAGACTATGTGTCGCTTGACCCGAAGAACAGAAGCGTTCACCAACGTACAAGTAAGACAAATGAAAGCAAGAAAAAGGAACGATTCTTTGCTTTTGAAAATGACCCGTATGTTACAGTACTTGAACCAACGGGTAGTCAGAAACACCCACGTTTGATGATTTCAAAAGACCATCCTGAACTTGTGAAGCGAAGAAACCATCCTGATATGATAATCAGACGTACAGATGGCTCAATCATAAAAAATCTCCAAGGTCAAGACCTATTGTTCATGTGGACTAACGTGTGCTCAAAGCATGGTGCTGGTTCTGATACAGTCAATGCAAATGTCGCAAGATATATTCTTGAAAGTAAGTTTGGATTGTCCAGTGCGTGGCATTTGTGTTGTGCTTGGCTTGACAAACCTTCAATGGAAAATTTGCTCAATCAAGACTGGGAAAAAGACTGGGATGCTCTCGTTGCCCATGAAAAGCGTGTCGGAGAACATAGGCAAGTAGAGGGGAAGAAAATCCCAAGAGGTTTTGCATTCTACTTACCTGCTATGTCTTCAGCAGAACAGTCTTTCTCAGTCCAGACAAAGGACAAAAGCGTGTATGCTCAAATACCAACTGAGCAGACTGTGGAAGGCTAACCTTCAATTGCCCCTCCGAAAGGAGGGGCTTTTTATTAACATCAGTTATTTCATAAAAAAATCCAAGGATTTTTTTAAGATTTATTTCGTGTTAATAAATTACTAGTATTTGTGAAATAGTTTGATATATATCCACGCAGAGGGTATACTTATGTTGTAAGAAATTACACAACATTGATAGGAAAAGGCAATGCAAACAGAAACTAAGAGACGGGGAAATCCTAACTGGGGTTATGTCAAGCCTTACCAAGAGGCTCGTGAACAGATTAAGTCTTTGGGCTTCAAAACAATGTCTGAATATGCAGAATGGGTTAAAACAGAACAACCAGAAGGTTTTTCACACAACCCATACCAAATTTACAGATATCGTGGTGAATGGGTATCAACAGCTCATTACCTTGGTAAAGAAGATTATATCACCCCTAAGATTAATCAAGAATACGAAGTGGTTGTGAATTCAGGATTCTTTTCTAACCTTAAGGAAACACTTAAGAATATACTGCACTTAAGGTCAAGAAGACATTCTTATATGAATTAAAAAAGAGGGCGAAAGCCCTCTTTTTTAATTTGACATAGTGTCAATAGTATTGTAATATATTAATGAAGTTCAGTAATGAACTAATGTCGGTAAAGGAAAATTAAATGAAGACCCTACTTCAGCCAGAACAAAAAACTCTTGTGTTCTCCCTTCGTCGTCCAACATTTTCTGAAGCAAAGCAAATTGTCAGAGGTAAATGCCAAACAATGAAGGATTACGATACCTTCCGCCAAAAGAACCCACAATATTTCCTGCCAAGTGTTCCAAAAAACACTTACAAAACAGAATGGGTCTCGGTGTATGACTTTTTGTCAACCGCTCCTCTTAACAGGAGTGAGTCAATGAAGAACTACTGGAAAGAAGTGGCTCTTGGACTCCATAAGCGCAAGCCTTACATCCGAAAGCCAAAGGCTACTAACCAGTCATCTGCTAAAGCCAAAGCACCTACTATGACAACATTGGAAGAGAAGCAGTTGATGATATCTCTCTTTAAGAAATACGGCATATACGAACAGTGTAAGCCAGCCATCAGGAGCCTCTTCACCATTGATGAGTTGCTTGAGACTCTCTAAGAAATTCATAGCCCCCGCAAGGGGGCTATGATATACTATTGATAGGAGTTGAGATATGCCAAGATACAGTGTTTACATTCCTTTCACCTGTTCCTACGAGGGTGAAATTGCTGATGAAGAGTTCGATATTAATGTCGAAGCAGGTAATGAGAAAGATGCTATTCAAAAAGCAATTGAAGAATTGCATAATGAGTATGTTGTCAAGACTATAAACAGTGACGATATTACTGTTGAAAAGATACCAGATTTTCCTTCCTTTGATGAATGGGAAGAAAAGTACACTGCTCGCAACAATCCTTTTGCACAAGAAGGCGAACAGGGCTTGGGAGAGATTATGTTTGATACTGATGGTGACGAGTTTCAAACAGTCAGAGGTTATGATGCAGGAAAAATCTGGACAGTTCGTAGCACTGAATATGGCTTGATGCTTACGGCAGGACTTGGGATGGTTGACAGATTTGGGTACATTTTATCTGAAGAGTCTATCACTGAAGAAGACTGGAGCAAAGCGTTCATAATCGACTAGTGTAATGACCCAGCCACGCAGTGGCTGGGTCATCTTTTTGCAGAATATATTAACAGGAAATAAAACATAAGAAATTCCATGGAATTTCTTAGGATATATTTAAGGTTAATAAAAAATCATGTTCTTACAAATGGATCACCCTAAAAATGTTGTTTTCGATGTTGACCCTTGGTTGCATATTAAACCAGAAGAAGCAATGGAAGCACCTGTCTCTGTTTATGTAAATGAGTTCTCCGAGGAAGCTGTTAAAATCTTTCTAGAGGATATCACAAAAGCAAACAACACATCACAACCAATCATTCCTATATACATTGATTCATATGGCGGAGATGTATATGCTTTGATGGCTATGATTGATATTATTGAAAGTTGTGAAAAACCATGTGCAACTATCTGTGTTGGGAAAGCAATGTCCTGTGGTGCTGTTCTTCTTGCTTGTGGAGAAAAAGGCCACAGATATGTAAGTAAAAATGCAACTATTATGATTCACGATGTATCTTCATTTTCTGAGGGCAAATCCGAGGAAATAAAATCAGATGCGGCAGAAACAGATAGATTACAAAAACAGTTCTATAAGTTGCTTGACAGAAAATGCGACAGAAAGGACGGATACTTTGATAAATTGGTTTTTAACAAAGGTAGATCGAATTTGTATTTGGATGCTGAACAATGCATAAAACATGGATTGGCCGATGAAATCAAAATTCCGAAGTTTACCGTTGAAATAGTACATAACATTATATTCGAGTAGTTGACAAAATTCCAATAAATATCTAAAATATTAATGTAGAAAACTACAAATACTCCCATAGGATTAAATGATGAAAAGTATTCAGCTATCTTCCATTAAGAAGAAAATCGGAGCAGAGAATTTTTCAGTTTTGCGTGAGACTATTTTTAAGTCTTCATATGACCGACCAAGTAAGGGTATGACATTGCAACGTGACAGAATCGTTAATGCAATCAAAGACCCACAAGTAAAGAAAAGTTTGGAAAATATCACCTCTAATGTTGATTGGTTTGTAATTGACGTGGTATAGTTAACTAGTTGTTTTCATGTGTGTACTCTTCAGGACTGGATTAAAACCCAGTCCTTTTTTTTGACATATGGCTTAACTGTGATATACTAATGCAACGGAGGAAGTTATGACAGTAAGAGAAGTGATTGAGTTGCTAGAATCCATTGCACAGAAGGAAGGTGACCAAACTGAGTGCATCGTTGAAATCGAAGAACAAGACTACAATACTGAGGCTGAAATCCATACGGTCTGCACAAACGGCTACGAAGATGGGACGAAGAAAATCGCTCTCGTGGGTACAAAAGATGAAGAGTAAAGCCCAACCCATTATCTTGGCTATCATCATCATCATTCTTCTTGGTTTAATTGGGAAGAATGATTTTAATGACAAACTTGAAGAAACCGGAGTTACAATTGAAAATGGAAAATGAATTTAAATATTCCGAGGAAGCCAATGAAAAAGCCAAGCAAGATATTCAAGATTATTGCAATACTTATTTTGATGAGTCTGTTATTTTGGCTGATGGATTTGAACTTGCTTTCTTGGGTTGTGGTTATTCCTATTCTGGTTCTTATGCAATCTATAATCTGGGCACTTGTATTCAAATCCTAGAACAACGTGATGAAATGTCATATGATGAAGCAGAAGAATTTATTGAATATAACGTGATTGGAGCGTTTGTAGGTGATAGAATGCCTGTATTCCTCGTTCCAATGAAAGAACTTTATGAATATCAGTCTTAAAAACACTCGCATCAACCATCAAAATTCCGAGGAAACGCTTGCTTTTAATGCATTACTTTGTATTGATGGTAAGCCTTTTGCAGAAGTCTCAAATGATGGCAGAGGTGGAGAAAATCGCTATCGTCCGCTTGGTGATTCAATGGACTGGATTTTTAACCACGCTCTTGTAACCCAGTTTCGAGAATGGTGTGCTGTTCAACCTCCAGTGTATGATAAAGAATCTGGAAACACTTATAACTTTGACGCAGATATATTTGTTAATGATTGCTTAACAGAATATGTAGGTAATCTTCAAAGTCTTGCTGTATCAATATAATAGAGCATTGAAGCCCTAACCAAATACGGTTAGGGCTTTTTGTATTTGGAGGTTGATAGCAATGACATTAGATAAGAAGTTAGGATTAGGATTTTTATTTGTTAGTGGCATGATTATTAGTGGATGTCTTGGCTACTCTATCAAGGAAACACAACATCAAGATAGAATGGAAATCGTTGCTCAATACAATGCACAACAATCTTCATGTAGTAGAATGATGCAACAACTTTCTCAATATTCAACAAAAACAATCAAAAGAAAACCATCCCCAAAAGAACTTGCAATAATCAGAATGCAAAGGAATTAGTGTTTAAAAAATAGAATATATAGTTTGGTCGTTTGGTTTAGTGATGCGACAGGAGAACAGTTATGAAAGTTAAAGGTTTCTCCACTATAGTAAATGCTATAGTTTATCTCACATTCATCGGTGTGTTCATAGTTATTTTAAAAGCATTGTTGGACTAGGTTTTGTTTTCACATTGAACCCAGATAATGAAAATTGTCTGGGTTTTTTGTTTGACATTTTCGAGTTTAATTGTATAATATCTATGTATTCCTTGATAGCTCAGCGGTAGAGCATTCGGCTGTTAACCGAACGGTCACTGGTTCGAATCCAGTTCAAGGAGTTTTTTATGGCCTGTTAGTCGAGTGGTTAAGATGCCTCCCTTTCACGGAGGAGACCAGGAGTTCAATCCTCCTACAGGCTAGTTGTGGTATAATCTTTTTGTTGTTCTCTGGTGGTGTAACGGTAGCACAGAGGTTTTTGGTGCCTTTAGTTGGAGTTCGAATCTCTACCGGAGAATCTTTGCCTAGGTAGTTCAATGGTAGAACATCATACTTGTAATATGATTGTTGGGGGTTCGATTCCTCTCCTAGGCTTGTGATATAATAAATTATGAATACATATACTTATATTATTGCTGGATTTTTAATTGTCGTATTGTATACACCTGTTATATATCAAGTTATAATGTTGAGAAAAGATATCAAGTCTTTAAAGAAAAAGACTGAAAAACTTGTAGACTGATGGTATAATATTTACAGATATGCAACCGTAGCTCAGCGGAAAGAGCAAATGCCTTCTAAGCATTTGGCCGCAGGTTCGATTCCTGCCGGTTGCGCCTTTCATCCCATCCCTAAAAAGATGGGATTTTTTATTAACATTAGTTATTATTTAAAAAAATCTACAGATTTTTTTATGTTTTATTTGGTGTTAATATTTTTTGCCTACTTGACATATTTCACTATTTATTGTATGATTTGTTATGACTAGAAAACTTGACTACACCAAATCCGAGAACATCAAAATCCGCTCCAAAAACCGCATCCATATCCCAAAGAAGTATGCATCTTATATTGGACTTAATCAGGGTCATGTTGCTCACGTTACCAATCTTAATGGCTCTTATGTTATTTCCATTTGTCCTACACCTGAATCCAAAAAGTACATGGTAGACAAAGATGGTGCTGTTCGCTTCCCAGTACAAAAGAGCGAATATAAGATTATGATTGCTGATAGCGTTGTGGTGATTCTATGAGTATGTTTCTGAATGTTTTTGAATTTACATCTGAAGATATCGTGAATATTTTAAGGGCACACGATACAGATATTACAATTCATCAGTTGGCAGAATTACATAACATTCTTGACCATGATTCTATTGTTCGCTCTGCTCTTCAATATAATGACCCTGAAATGCAACTTAAATCTGCTCTGTCTCATGCAGAAGATTTAATGATAATGGATGGTCTTTATATCACAGAACCTAAAAGATTCTACGTTGACGATTAACTTAAGAAAAACATTTGCCAGGATTGTTTATTTTATTGAACAAACTAATCAAGGCAAAAGTAAAGAAACAATATTAAAGGAACTGGATTTATCTGAAGATGAATTCCAGTTTCTTTTAAATACTATGCTTTCTTTTTCCGAACTTAAAGATAATGAAGCAACTGTATCATCTTTAGATATTATTGGAACAGTATATATTGGTGGAACTTACGTGACCATTAATAACAAAGACGTAATATCCTTATGACAAATGCGTTGAGAAATTGGTATAATAGTGTTAACTTGTTTTTAACCCTCCTCCAATTAAAACAAGTACAACGAGGAGCAGTTGAGATTCCCCTTTCTTGACTGCTCTTTCTTTTTCTGATAAGATAGTGTCATGTATATAGCAGTAGACGCAATATCGACAGAAGATGACCCTAAACTTTCTTATTTGATGTTTCCCTATGATGAAGAGTTATTAGAAGCAATTGAAGAGAATTTGAAAGAAATCCGTGTTGATAACGAGATAACTTTTCCTCTTGAGAATGCTCTTTTGGCTCGTGGGGAATATCATTATGTTCGGAAAAAAGTTGTTCTTCCTGATATGTCCACTCATAGATATTGCATAGGTAAGAATACAGATACCGTTCCAAAGTTAGAAAATTCCAAAATACACCTGACAAATGATTACTTTTATTTTTCAGGTTATAGAACGAACAAACAAGATAAATCCAAAGTAATGTATGTATCTGAAAACTTTAACTTGGTGACTATTGAAAATTTAAGGAAATATGTCAAAACTAAGAAAACAATGGTAGAATAAACCATGGAACCAACAGTATGGATTTATTTCTCAAAAACTGGCACTGGGTATGAACTTAAAGGCACTGATATTATTTCTGGCTTTGATGCTTTTCTCAATACACCCGGAACTTATCTAATCGAATATTCTTTTGCAGAAATTAAAGAAGAGATGTATTTCTTTATTTATGAATGGGACAACTCACAAAAGAAACGTAGAACTGTTTATGAACGAAACCAAAGACAAAAC
>Ga0214919_10004709_pt1 | contig 19772 bp, 14 predicted proteins | sample LL1503_MetaG_FD_177994 | JGI IMG/M metagenome (GOLD analysis project Ga0214919, IMG submission 177994) | Freshwater microbial communities from Lake Lanier, Atlanta, Georgia, United States - LL-1503 | ecosystem: Environmental > Aquatic > Freshwater > Lake | place: USA: Georgia | collected...
AAACTTTTCGCATAAAAATTCAAAAAAATGAGCATTTTTTGCCTCTATAAATTTTTTTGTTTTTATGGCGTTAAATTTCTGCCGTTTTCAACGGGGCCAAACCTGGTCTGACTACTTTGAGTATTCAATTACAAACTCAAGGTGGCTATGTCGATCTAATAGAAAATGGAAATGGGTTTACGGGAAGTAATTAATTTCTTTATTTTTATTAATCCAAAGTTCTTCGATATCTTTTTAACGCAATTAAACCCACGACTAAGATAAATAAAAACAATGGCCAAATATTCGGCCAGATTTCCATAAAGCCAGAACCCTTGAGCATAATGCCCCGGACTATTCTTAAAAAATGCGTGAGGGGCAAAGCTTCTCCGATAAATTGCGCCCATTTCGGCATGCCATAAAACGGAAACATGAAACCAGATAATAAAATAGAAGGCAAAAAGAAAAAGAAAGTCATCTGCATGGCTTGTAGCTGGTTTTTAGCAATGGTCGAAAACGTTAAGCCGACCATGAGGTTCGCAAAGATAAACGGCAGGGTGCATAAAATTAATAAGCCAATATTGCCTGCATTAGGTACGCCAAAAATAAACTGTGCGGCTAATAAGATAATGGCCTGTTGAACGTAACCGACAATGATATAAGGCAGAATTTTTCCAATCATGACTTCGAGAGGTCTTACAGGTGTTGATAACAAACTTTCCATGGTCCCAAATTCGCGTTCTCGTGTAATTGCTAAACCCGTAATCATGACGAGAGTCATAGTAAGAATAACACCCATGAGACCTGGAATAATATTGTAAGTGGTAATACTCGAGGGATTATATTTTGGATGAATGATTAATTTAAAAGGCAGGGGGGCTGGATTTAAATTCCCCATGCCGCGACTTAAGGGCAAAGTGAAAACCGTATTAGCCAATTGCTGAAGCGCTGAAATAGCATTCCCAGTCGCACTAGGGTCTGTTGCATCGGCCGTGACTAATAATTCTGGGGTTTTATTTTTTAATAAATCTCGCGTGAAATTTGGCGGAATATGAATAATAAACAAAGCACGCCCTTGGGTTAATAAAAGATCTGCTTTGGTTTCAGAAGTGGGCTCTGGAATAGTGTTTAACACATGAAAATATTTTGTATTTTTAACCCCCTGAATAAACTCCTGGGTGTACATGCTCTGATCTGCGCTGACTATGACTGTCGGTAAATTTCTAGGATTTGTATTAATCGCAAAGCCAAATAAGACTAATTGAATTAAAGGGATCATCATTAACATACCAATCGTCACTTGGTCTCGGCGCATTTGAGCAAATTCTTTGATCATGATGGCCAGTAATCTAGAAAAATTAAATCTAGAAAAATTAAATTTAGAAAATTTGAAAGAAAAGCTCATGCAAAATTATCCTTTTGTGATTGCATGGTATGAATAAAAACATCTTCGAGATTGGGCGTAATAGATTTAATCGATAAGCCTGGATATAAATTTTTATCACTGGAGATTTGATCTTGAATCAAAGATGTTAAATCTAATTGTTTATTTCCAGAGACGTGAAGCTTGGCGCCAAAAGCAGAGATTTGTTCAATCTCTGGCACTTGTTTTAAATCTTTTGCTAATTGATTTAAAGCAGCGATGGGATCGTGGTTTAAATGAAGATTTGCTGATATTTCGATGGTTTGAATATTGGACTGACTAATCACTTCTTCATGAGTCCCTGAAATTAATAAGTTGCCATATGCTAAATAGGCTAAATGATGGCAGCGTTCCGCTTCATCCATATAGTGCGTGCTGACTAAAGTGGTTATTCCCTGATGAGATAAATCAAAAATATGCTCCCAGAACTCTCTGCGAGCTTTGGGGTCTACCCCTGCCGTCGGTTCATCTAGTAGTAATAATTCTGGCTCATGAATAATCGCACAAGCTAAGGCTAGTCTTTGTTTCCAGCCGCCGGATAAATTACCTGTGAGCTGTTTGGCGCGGGCCTGACCAATCCCCAATCTTTCTATGGCCTGATTCACCCGATCTTTACGATGGTCCATTTGATAGAGCCTGGCGACAAATTCAAGATTTTCTCGGACGGTTAAATCACCATACAAACTAAATTTTTGGGTCATATAACCCACTTTGCGTTTAATTTTTTCAGCGTCTTTAAAAATATCTAAATTTAAACAAGTGCCTTCGCCGCTGTCGGCTGTTAATAGGCCACAGATCATTCGAATGGTTGTTGTTTTTCCAGAACCATTAGGGCCTAGAAACCCAAAGATTTCTCCTTTTTTAACTTTGAGAGAAACATTGTTAACTACTTTTTTATGATCAAACGATTTGTTTAAATTTTTAACATCGATGGCATAGAGATAATCAGACATCTTTTTATTGTCCTGCTGCGTGTGGCTGAATCGTAATCGTCACAGGCTCACCTGAATGCCAGCGCTCAGCCTCTTCAGGGGTTTTAAAATTAGCTTCAACGCGATACACCAAGTCTTCTTCACGATCTCGACTGTAAATCACGGGTGGGGTGTATTCAGCGGTTGGGGAAATATAACTAATATTGGCGGTTCCCTGATCAGTTAAATCCATCGAGTCTGTAAAATTAACAGAGTCGCCTAATTTTATTTTCGGGAGCCAAGAGGCAGGCACATAAAACAAGACTTTAATTTGAGTGGGTAATAGCAAAGTTAAAACAGGGGTATTGGCAGGAACCTCTTCACCAATCCAATATAAATTATCAAAGACAAAGCCATCAGCCGGTGCTCTCACAATCGTTTGGTCCAAGTCCCAAGCGGCTTGATCTAAAGCACTTTGAGCGGCTTCAACTTGAGCTTCAGAAGCTTTAATTTGATTGATTCGCGCTGATAATTGGGCGGTGGCTAATTGGCTCTCGAGATTTTTTAAATTTTCCAAAGCTTGGGTTGCTTGATCTTGAGCTTGATCTAAAGCTTGTTGCTGGACGGCTTGTGTTTTAATTAAATATTGATTTCGCTCTAGCTGTGTATTGCTATACAAAACATCTGCTTCAGCACTTTTAATCTGGGCAATAATTGACGCTTGTTCTGTAGGGCGTTTTTGAGGATCTAAGAGATCTAATAAATTATCTTTTGCTTGTTCGAGAGACGCTTGTGAGCTTTTTAAATAGAAATTTCTAGGTTCGGCTTCAATGGTAAATAACACTTGGCCTTTTTTAACTTGTAGGCCGCGGGAGACAGGCAGGGTGCTCAGCCGTCCTGGTTGGGAGCTGGCAATATAAGTCAAGTCGCCTTCGATATACCCTTGCGTTTGATTGGCATGAGAAGAGCAGGAATTTAATAAGCTTGAAACACCAAAGATACTCAAGACACTTAAAATGCCTAAAAAATTTAATCTATTTATTTTTTTGAAATTATAAAAACTAATCATCTCTTCTCACCCATCAGCCATTCAGCCATTTTTAGCGGGCGGAATGATATCAGCTAAAAATTAATGCGGCTTCTTGAGTACTCATGCTGTTTTAATTTCATACGCAGGTTTTCGACCCAAGGTCATTTGATATAAAACTGCCCCCAAAGGTCCGCCGCATAAAGACCCCAAAACAGTGGGTAGCCAAATCAACGAATGATTAGTTAATCCATTATTTTTAAAACCCATCAAAGCAATAAATATTCTGGGGCTTAAGTCTCGCGCAGGGTTCATGGCATAACCATGCATGCCACCTAGGGACATGCCAATTCCGATAATTAATAAGCCAATAGCAAAAGAAGAAAAATAGGGCGTTTTTTCATGATGAAAATGATCCACTATGGCCAAAATAGTAAATAACAAAACAGCAGTCGCTATTAATTCAGCCATAAAACTAGGCATAAATTCTGGAACCGCTGGAAAAGTGGTAAATATCCCAGCGCTATGAGTTAAACCAGGATCTACTAATTTAAATTTCGCGGCATAGAAAAAATAAACTAAAGCAGCCCCGAAAAATCCTCCGAGCATTTGGGCGGGGATATATAAAAATAACTTTCCAAAAGGGCATCTCTTGGTAATCACGAGAGCCAGCGTCACTGCTGGATTTAAATGCGCGCCTGAAATTCTATGGCTTACTAAGATACCCAAAAATACACCTAAGCCCCAGGCGACTGTAATCACCCCATAGCTGCCCAAATTAAATAATTGCACCATTGCGACGACGCCATCGCCGAATAATAAAATAAACAAAGTTCCGAAAAATTCAGCCATGAAAATTTGAGTTTTAGAATGCATAAGATTGAAGACCTTTAGTTAAGTTATTTTATTAAATTTTTTATTAAATTTTGCATTAATTTTTCTGACTTTCTCACAAAGATATAAACAGACTAAGCCCAGTACGCCGCCAAATAAGACATTTTCTATTCGATCTAACGCAATGCTTAAATTCGAGGTTGAAATATAAGTCGCAATGACCAATAAAAAACAGCGAGAACCAAAAGCCAAAATATAATTCTTAAACGCAACTAAAGATAAAACAATGCCTAGAGAAGCCAAGGTATAAATTAAATCTAATTTGGGTAATAAAAAATAAGAGACTAAAAATCCTAGTGGGATCCCTATGAAAACACCTAGGCTCCGCTGGAATAATTTTTCTTTCGCGCTTTTTAAATCCAACGTAATCACGCTCGCGGCGGACCAGATCATCCACTCTGCTTTGGGCGTATGCCAGATTAAAACCAAAGTCGATGCAATGCCTGTCACAATAAAAATCGCAAAAGCTGGAGACAACCAGTGTTGATTGGCTGAATTATTGAGGGGATTAATTTTTTTCAAAAATTTTAACTTTAATTTTTGAAAGTTTTTTTTAATTTTGGAGTTCAAAAAGCAAATAATTAAAATACTAAAATAAGAAATTAAAGTGAGAAAAATAAAGTGAAAGTAATTAAAAAAAAGAAAATTTAAATTAAAAAAATTATGAGAATCTACCTGGGAAAAGTTGTTTAAAATTGCACTTCGTAATTCACAAGATAAATAAACTGCTGGAATAAAAATATAATTACCCAGGGTGCGAAAATCTTCGCCATATCTTGATAAATAAATGGTAAAAAATCCCAGTAAAGACACCAGCGGGACAAATAAAAATAAAGTGGGAAAGCTGAAATATAAAATCGAAAAAGTGATTAAAATTAAAGCATAGTGCCCAGTCACTAAGGCCCAATTAAGACGCAGCCGAGATTGAATAATTAATAAAGAAATGCTGACTAAAGCAATATTAAAAAATTGGACGTTATGGGTGAATAAAAAAATTAATAAAATGGGCGCCAATATTAATAAAGCAGGAATAAGCTCTGGCCAATTTAAACTAAAAATTTCTGAAAGATTTTGTTTAAATAATTTTTTAAATTGTCGTTTCAAAATTTTTCCTGAGGAATACAATTCAGCCCTTATTTTTAAGAACCTTATTTTAAACAGGGAGTTTTATTTATGAACGAGCGCACAGAAGATTTAAAAGTTAAAGACAGCAATGGCAGTGTATTAGCGGATGGTGATTCAGTGTCTTTAGTTAAAGATCTTAAAGTTAAGGGTTCATCGATTGTTTTAAAACGCGGTGCTGTTTTAAAAAATGTGAGATTGACCGATGATCCTGAAGAAGTTGAATGCCGTGAAGGTAAAACAATGATGGTTTTGAAAACCTGCTTTTTGAAGAAAGTTTAAAAGTAAGAGTATGAATAAGAGTATGAATAAGAGTATCAGTAGGGGCTTATGATTAAGGCTTCACCTTATGTGTCACTGTTTTATCGAGAGTGGTTGTTAGACCCAGAAAGAACGGATTATCATCTTGTTTTTGACCAAAGTATTTCGGGTGTTTTAGATCTAAAAGCTTTAGAAAAATCTCTTGATTATTTTCTCTCGCAGCATGTTTTATTTCATTCGCATTTAATAAAAAAATTGCATGAACGCACTAATTTAACTGATTCATATGATCTCTATTGGGAAAGAAATCAGAAAACAGAGGCGTCTAATCTTTCTCTAGAATTTTATGCTTTTTTAGATTTAGAACGCTTAGTCAGTAATTATCTATTCAGACCTTTTGATTTAGAAGCGGGGCCTTTATATCGCTTTTGTATTTTTTCTGATGAGTTAAAAAAAGAGCATCGATTATTTTTAATCATGCATCTAGTGTTACTAGACGGCCTTAGCTTTTCTGAGTTTATTAAAAAAATTTCTGAGGCTTATTCCCAAGCTTGCTCTCAAAAAAATTTTCTATGCGGCTCTCTAGAAGCACAGCAAAAATCATATGCAGATCTTGAGAATTTTTTAAAGCAAAAACAAAAAAACTTAAAAAAAACTCAGCCAGAAAAATTTTGGGCAGAAGCTTTAAGAGATCTTCCAGAGTTTAATAACCTTCCCTATTCTCGACCTGCTCAATCTGCTTTATTTGCCCCTATCCCTGTTAAGTCTTGTTATTTTGATTTTGAAATAAACAAGTTTAAAAATTATTCAAACTATTCCGCGCATAATTTATTTTTACTAACTTGGGGGCTGTTAATTACTCGTTATTGCCATCAAGAGTCTTCTTACATCACTTATCCCGTGAGCATAAAAGAAGGGCGGTCTTTAAATTTTGGAGCGCATGTTAATACTTTAATCATGCCCATCCGGCTTTCTAGTTCTAAAAATTTTAAAGCGCTTTACCAAGAGTCCGATCAGTTTATTCAGTCGCTCAAATTAAAATTAAATTCAAATTTAAATTTAAAATATAGTGACTATCCCACGGATCAAATTCTTCAGTCTGTATTTCAAGAGACTCAGCAAACATTAAAATTAAATATTGGATTTGCACAAACAGATTTAAAAAATACAAAATTAGAATTTAATTTCTGTGAGACCAAAATCAATCATGATTATGACATTGATATTGGGGGCTCAGAGCTTTTATTAGAATACGATCTTTATTCTCAGGGCTCTGGAACAATTAATTTTAGGTTGAGATATCGAGCAGATTTATTTCAAGACTGGCAAATTGATTCTCTTATTGATCAATACCAAAATCTGTTAAGCGCTGTTTTAAATAATCCAGACGAACCTGTTGTTTCTCATGTTATTTCCCCCGCTCCGCCCTGGGCGAATACAAGATTCGCCCCTACACATTCTTCTCTCGCAGGGAGAGAGAAGACGATGCCAGAGTCTCAAAAATTTAACATCCTGACTCTTTTTGAATCCTACGCCATGGATCCTATCCACTCAGCGCGCCTTGCTTTAATCAGTCATCAAGATAGCCAAGCGAAAAGCTTGTCCTACCAAGAGCTAAACCAAAAGAGCAATCAGTTAGCGCGGTATATTCAAAAAAAATATTTTAATTTAACCCGTCAATCTTTGCCGCAAGAAATCTTAATTCCCATTGCGGCTGAACGCAGTCTTGAAATGATCATTGGCATCTTGGGTATCTTAAAAGCCGGCGGGGCTTATGTGCCAATTAATCCTGCTTATCCCAAAGAGCGCATTGATTTTATTTTAAAAGACACGGGCGCTGTTTTAATTTTAGTGGCCAGCAATAAAAATAATAAAAGCACCTTCCAGTCCAAATATTTAAAACAAGAGTTTTTTATTTATCTTGACCAGTACGAACCATATGCCAACGAATCTACTGAGAATTTAAATCTTCCCATTCGTCCAGACCATTTGGCTTATGTGATTTACACCTCAGGGACAACCGGCCAGCCAAAAGGGGTCATGGTTGAGCATCACTCTGTGATTAATTTAGTGAAAGACAGTGGCTATATCGATATTAATCATCAAGACGTCTTTATTCAGCTTGCGGACCCTGTTTTTGATGCCGCGACTTTTGAAATCTGGGGGGCTTTGCTCAATGGCGCTTTATTATTGCTCCCCAAAGCAGGTTTGGATTTTCTAGGAGATACCGCGCTTTTTAAAAACTATTTAGTTCAACATAAAGTTTCTATTTTATGGCTGACAAAGACTTTATTTGATTATTTCTATCAGGCTGATCCTGACCTCTTTGCCAGTCTGACTTATCTATTAGTCGGTGGGGAGGCTTTAAATGCGCATTTAATTCAAAAGCTCTGTCAGCAAGATTCAAGACCGACCTATCTTTTAAACGGCTATGGCCCCACGGAAGCGACGACTTTTAGTACGACTTATGTTTGCCAAGAACGTTCGCCCTATGCATCGCATCATCAGATCCCCATTGGCAAGCCTTTTAATCAGATACAGGCCTATGTTTTAGATACTTACTTACAAGAAGTTCCAATAGGTACAGTGGGAGATTTATATATTGCTGGAGAGGGGCTTGCACGAGGTTATTTAAATCAGCCTGACTTAACGACTGAAAAATTTATAAGCTATGGCCAAAAAAATCAAAAAAGACTCTATAAGACAGGCGACTTAGCGCGTTTTCTTCCCGATGGAAATTTAGAATTTTTTGGCCGAAAAGATGCGCAAGTTAAAATACGCGGTCATCGCATAGAGCTCTCAGAGATTGAATTAGTTTTAACTCAGCATTCCAAAATAAAACAAGCCGTGGTCTTAGCTAAAACACAAAAAACAAATCAATCTGAATATACTTATCTCGCGGCCTACTATGTGCCTCATAATCCAGAAGACCTGGCTAATCCTGATCTTTCCAGTGATTTAAAAAATTATTTATCTAGCCTCTTACCTGACTACATGATCCCCAGTTTTTTTATTTTATTAGATCAAATTCCTGTCACAGCCAATGGCAAATTAAATAGTAAATTATTACCAGAGCCTGATTTTTTAAATGCTCAAATTTCTCAATCCCAATCTAAAAACCCAATAAACCCAATTGAACGCGATGTTGCAAAAATTTGGGCGGATATTTTGGGGTTGCCAGAAGATCAGATTCAATCCAGTGATCATTTTTTTAGATTGGGTGGTGACTCTATATTAAGCATCCAGCTTTCATCGGCTTTATCTCGCCAAGGTTATCTTTGCCAGGTTCGAGATATTTATAAATACCCAGAGCTCTCTACACTTTCTGAATATTTAATCGCTTCTAAAAAATATAAAAATATAAAAACTCAAAAAATAAACACTGAAGAGGGCGTACTAGAAGGACCGCTGGGTTTATTGCCCATACAAACTTGGTTTTTTGAAAATTTGTTTAATAAAAATTTTAAATTTTTTAATTATTTTAATCAAAATTTTACTTTGATTATTCCAGAAATAAATCAAGAAAATTTAGAAAATAATTTAAAAAAACTCGTCCAACAGCATGATATTTTAAGATGTCAGTATTTATTTCCAGGGCCTAAAGATCAGTCTGGAGCTTTAATAAAAGCCGTTTATCAAACAGAGATTGTTATTCCAGAAATAGAAATTTTTAATATTAAAAATATCAAAAACCTCACGGAAGCCATGAGGGAATGGCAGAATGATTTTAATATTTTTAATGCGGCTAGTAAGCCCTTATGGCGAGTGATTTATCTTCATGGCTATACAGATGGTCAAGCGCGGTTATTTTTAGCCTTTCATCACTTGATCATTGACGCCGTGTCTTGGCGAATTGTCTTAGAAGATTTAAAAACTTTATCTGAAGGCGGGGTGCTTTTGCCTAAAACAAGCAGTTATCGCCAGTGGGTCTCGGCGATACATGATTACGGAACTGCTTTATTAAACAATAATCACGCAGAGCTTCAGTACTGGAGTGATCTTTGCAAAGAAATAGAAAAAATAGAAAAAAAAGAAATAGACAGGAGCGCAGATGTTCCTCGGGTCCAACAACAGGGCTTTGCTTCTGTAAAATTAACAGATCAATTATTGCATCAGGTTAATTTAATGAGTCAAACAGAAGCCAATGATCTGTTATTGCTCGCTCTTTGCATGGCCCTTCAAGGAATAGGGCGTGGCTCAACGCATTGCATCACTTTAGAAGGCCACGGACGTGAAGATTTGCCCACACATCAAGCATTAGATATCAGTCGGACACTGGGTTGGTTTACGTCGATTTATCCCGTCAAAATTGAGGTGGACAATAATTTAGAAAAAAGCATTTATAAAATAAAAAACACTTTGCGAGACATCCCCTTAAAAGGCCTTGGTTTTGGAGCGCTAAAATATCATCCAGAGGCCCCCGGGCATTTAAAAAATTTCGAGATGCCTAAAATTAGCTTTAATTATTTGGGTCAGTTAAATACCAAGTCTTATCAAGAGCCTCAAAAAACCTGGACACTTTCTGCTGAACTGGATTATCAGGCTAATAAAGAAGCGATTCATCCAGATAATCAGAGTCCGTATTTAATAGACATGATTGCGTGGGTATCTCAGGGGCAATTATTTTTTAATATTAATGCCGGTATTGATGAATATCTCGTAGAGAAATTAGCGCAGTATTTTTTAATTTTTCTAGAAAAAATCACAGATCATTGCCTTAAAGAAAATTTTAAAAATCTTGAAAATTCTGTAATTCCTATGACTTATATGCAGCGGTATTTTTTTCAATATGCTTGTGCAGAAGCTGCTCGATTTTCAGTGGTTTGTCCTTTTGCTTTTACGGGGCATTTAAATCTAGACCGCCTAGAGCAATCCATTCAAAAAATCATACAAACTCAAGATGTTTTTAGTTTGACCTATCAAAAACAAGAGACCTCCTGGATTCCAGTAATTAATAATCATGATCCCTTCCAAGTGATATCAGAGCCGGAACCTGTGAGCTTGACTCACCTGGTTTCAAGATTAGAGCATCTAGGCCAGCAGGTTAATATTCAAACAGGGCCTATTTTAATTATTTATATCTGCCGGCTTAGTGATCTAGAAAATCAGAAAAACACCTATCAAATAATTTGTGTCACGCATCATTTATATCTAGACCGAACTTCTTTTGGCATTTTTAAACATCAGCTGAATTATTTTTATAAAAATAATTTTAGCGACGAAAAATTTCCTCTACAAACTTATTCTTTTTTAAATTGGGCCCGTGATCTGGATTCTTATTTAATTAATCAAAAAGAGCGTGAAGAAATTAATTCTTTATGGGGTATTAATTATAAAAACAATACGCCTTATTCAGATGGTTTTTTTATGGATCAAGCAAGCGTCAATAATCATTTAGATGATCGACCTGAAAATTACGGCACGATGGTTTTTTATTTAGACTTGCCATTTATTCAAGAAGCCCAGAAAATTAGGCATCAATTGCCTTTGTTTAATTTGTTATTTTTAAGTTTATTTATCAGCAGCATTGTTTTAAACAAAGATTTAAATCCAGAAAAAAATAATTTTATCGCGATTGATAATGTTTTTTTAGGTCGAGATCTCCAGGGGAAAATAGCCAAAGAAAGCCTGGAAAATACCATGGGATGGCTGGCGACGAACTTACCAGTCAGGTTGGATCTTAGAGAGCTAGAACTTAATTTTGAGAATAATTTAGATTTGATTTTTAACTTAAATGCTCAGCTGAGCCGGATTATTCAACAGGGCAATGATGTTCTGTATGCAGCGGCTAAAAATAATTCAGATTTTAATTTAATCGGAAAATCCAGTGCCTTGTTTAATTATTACAATCGAGAGTCAGATGATCAGGCAGAGCTAGATTTAATGATTAAAGAAGATGAATTTTTTGTATCCCCAGTGCATACAAGATTGCCAGTGATGTTTTTAGAACAAGTCGACTATAAATTTGCACTAACTGTCTCGAAAAATAAAAAAGATATTGGGTTTAATTTGTATTTTAATCGGATGAATTATAGAGATCAGAGCATCATAAATTTCATAGAGTGCTATAAAAAAACAGCCAGTTATCTAGTTCACGCTTTGAGTGCATTAACCGCATTAGAAAGCCATTAAGAACAAGATTTGACGCCAGTTTCAGAAGATTCAGATAAACTGAAAGATTAAACTCTATATTTCGGATAATGCGTATTATGTAAAATAATATATGGAGTTCTGTATATATCTCTCGCCCAACTAAAAAGTCTTTTTCAATTCCTCTAATACCTTTTGCTTTGATGCATAAGCATCTCCTGCTTTGGCCATATATAACAAAAAGCTATGTTGCGTATCTGGGTATTTTTCTGATTTATCTGAATGGTTATAAGCTTCTGGGTGCCATTGGATGCCCATCACAGGCGCACCCCATTTTTTCTCAAAGGCCTCGACCGTCCCTGGATCTGCTGATGCTGAGTTAAATGGCGTAAATCTAGGCTCCGTAACTGAATAGGCCGAAATAATAACGCCTTCTGGCAAGGTGATTTTATCAGGGGCCTGCCAATGAACACTATTCACTGGAAATTTTATGAGTGGTTTAGTGCTGGTTCTGCTGATACTAGAAGCAAGACAAGTTGATGCTTGAATATCTACACGGTGAACTTGCCGATTGAACCCAATCAAACCTGAACTTAAAATTCTTGGCATTCCCGCGCGATAACAATGTGCAGTAACGGGTTTACAGGTGCCACCAAGATATTCCCAAATATCCCAAGATCCCGCACAAATTCCCAAGATAGGACGGCCACGAAGCAAGGCGTCTTTAATTAAATTCTTTTGAAATTCAGCGCGCTTTTTATGCACTTCTGGGCGTTTTTTTTCCGTATCTCTCGCACGACCTGGAATAACAAGCAGGCCATCTGAGAGATCTTTAAGATCAGTGACTGGCGGTACTAGCTTATCAAGCGCTGCTGGATTTGAGATCCCATAAGGCATGGCCTCTGTTACTAAACGCGTATTTGAAAGTAATGCAGCGGTACTCATTTCAGAAGAAAGCGCAATGGCTGTCTCATACCCTGTCGCTTTTTGAAGTGCATAGTGATCAAAGAAAGGGCCAGAACCCCTCCCTTCATCTCGGTAAGCAATAACAATTCTGGATTTTAAGGCTCCTGACATTTTGGCCTCTCAGGGGTTTTAGAAAATTTATTCTCGCGATTGTACCGATATGCGCAAAAAATACGCAATTGTCTCTTAGGCCTATTTAAGTTAAAAAGCATTTTTTATTTTTGGCTCAATAAAGACATCTCCATGACAAGCACACAGACAAGCACTCAACACTTAGAAAATTTAGATAATCAATTACTCGAATGGATCATCGTCGGTGCAGGTCCTGCAGGAATCGCCGGTCTTGGAAAATTATTAGACGCGGGTGTCTCTCCTGAAAAAATCTTATGGATCGACCCTTTATTTAAAGTCGGCGATTTTGGATCATCCTGGAAATATATTTCTAGTAATACACCCGTCGAAGGTTTTACAAAATTCTTTCATCGCTGCCAGTCTTTCTCTTATAAGCCAGCCTCTATGATTGATAACTTGCCGCCTGAAAAAAACTGTCCATTAATTTTAGCCGCTCAGCCCTTGCAGACTATTACTAACCATCTCAAAACATTGGTTCACACAGAACTAGATACCGTTACTCAAATCAGACCATTAGATATTGCTAATTATTTAAATCCGCACTGGGCAATTACTTTAAATTCTGGAAAAGTTTTTCATACTAAAAAATTATTATTAGCCATGGGTGGTCAGCCAAAAGAAGTTAATTTTCCATGGATCCCATCTATTCCGTTATCTATGGCTATGGATCCTAATTTACTCAAAAAATCTTTAAGCCCTGAAGATACCGTCATGGTCTTTGGTTCTGCGCAATCTGCTAAGAGCATCTTGGGGCATCTCAAATCCATCAAGCTCAAAAAGAAGGTTTTGTTTTATAGATCTTCAACGTCTTTCGATCGCCATATTGACTCAGAAAGTTTAGAAGGCGTTCTGGCTTTAAAAATCACCCCTAAAAATTTACTAGCCCAGATGCCCTCTTGTACTAAGACTATCTCAGCCATTGGGTTTAAGCGCCGACATATCCCTATTATTGGCCTTCCTGATGATTACGGTTATGACCAAGAGACTGGTGAAATTGCGCCTGGAATATTTGGCCTCGGCATGGCTTTTCCCAATATCATGTATCACGAATTAGGCCTTGCTGAATATAGAGTTGCGGCTTTATGGCCCGTCATGAAAAGATTGGAAAAACTATTGCCAGAATGGCTCAGTTCTCCCACTCAAACCGTTTTAATGTCTGAAGAAAAAAATATTTTTAAAAATCAAAATCAAGCTCGAGACTTAAAAAAATCAGAAGTAGAATCTCTTAGTTCACCTTATGTCACTGCTGATTTAGGCACACCGGATTTGTTAGTGGTTTAAAATCTAAAAATACTGCAATGCCCTCTCTCTCTGTCCTCAGGTTCGCTTTCAGCCTGTCTCTCCCTCGCCGGGGAGAGACGATATCAAGGTAGTTTGCAAAGAGATCTAAGACCCATTGGATTTGTCCAATAACTGTAACAAATATCGGACAAATCCAGTCTTAAAATTCCAATAACTCTGTATCTTTTCATAAAAATGTTATATGATAACCAAATCACTAATTTAGTAATTGTAGATACATGACAAATTTTCAAGATTACATTAAAAAAATACGCTCTAACGGCCATTATTCGTTTACTTCTGAAGAAGTTATGAATGATCTTGGGCTTTCGCCAGGAGCTCTCAATGCTGCGGTTCATAAATTAAAGAAAAAAGGCGAATTAGTCAGTCCTGCTAGAAATCTTTATGTCTTGGTTCCGCCAGAACATCAAAATATGGGCTGCATTCCTGCTCAAGATTTAATCCCAATTTTGATGAAGCACTGGCAGCTTTCCTACTATGTTTGCCTTTTGTCTGCCGCTGATTTTCATGGAGTCTCACATCAGAAACCTCAGGTCTTTCAAGTCATGGTTGGAAAAAGAATAAAACCCCTTTCTTTAGGCAAATTAAAAATAGAATTTATCTATAAAAATTCTTTGAAAGATTTACCCATTATTCAAAAGACTGTTAATACGGGTTACTTATCTATTTCATCTCCAGCACTCACCATGATGGATCTTCTGCTCTATCCCTTTCGATCAGGTGGCTTAAATCCAACAGCCACTATTTTTTCAGAGTTGATTGATCTTGTAGATCCAGTGGCGCTGGGAACACTCATGAAACAATCCAATGAAATTGCCTGGACTCAACGCCTAGGTTTTATTTTGGAACATATAGACACCATGAATGAGTCCCATAAAAATAAATTGATTCATGTCATAAAAAAACACCTGAATAAAATTCAGCTCCGCCCTATTCCACTGGTTCCTAAATTACCAAAAACAAAAATATCTCCAGACTCTACCTGGTCGGTGATTGAAAATGCCTCTATTGAAATTGACTGAGTAAAAATCCGAGAGAAATATGATTCCAAAAATATTTATTGAACAATGGCGCAAAGAAGCCCCTTGGCAAACCTTAGAAATGATTGAGCAGGATTTGATTATTAGCCGAGCACTCGTTGAGCTTTATTCTCAGCCACGAATACAGGAAGGCTTAGCCTTTCGAGGCGGTACAGCTTTAAATAAATTATTTTTAAAACCACCTGCACGCTATTCTGAAGACATCGATTTTGTACAAATTAAATCCGAACCCATTGGCGAAACACTGACTCAGATTAGAAAAACCATGGATCCCTGGTTAGGTGAGCCCAAAAGAAAACTCACCGAACGAAGCGTGAAGCTGATTTACAAATACCAATCCATTGATGACACACCTAGAAAACTTAAACTGGAGATCAATACGACAGAGCATTTTTCTGTCGAGTCTCCAGTAATTTTTGATTACCAAGTCAGCTCAGAATGGTTCAATGGCCAGGCGCGGATTACTTCTTATCCCTTAGATGAACTCATGGCGACCAAACTTCGTGCTTTATACCAACGCCGAAAAGGCCGGGATCTATTTGATCTTTGGCATGTCTTAGAAAAAAAATTAATTAATCCTCAAAAAGTTTTATCTATTTTTGAAAAGTATTGCACCCATAATCAAGAGCCTATTTCCAGGGCACAATTTGAAGAAAGCATGCATTTCAAAAGACAGCACCCGGATTTTAAATCTGAAATGGGTGCGTTAATTACGCCAGAAATACGTTGGGATTTTGAGAAAGCAGATGATCTAGTCACAAAAAATCTGATTGCTCAGTTGTCAGGGGCAGCTTGGAATCAGCCTAAAAAATAAGAGGGCTAATTAAAAATGAAAAAAGAATATAAATTAGACGTCGATGATGATTGGGTGTTGTGGATGGTAAAAAAATAGGCCTTATACCCAGCGAGCCTATTTGCTACGATCGCCTCTTTGCAATTTACAGGCCCACCCCATGTCCGCTGTCATTACTACTTATCGCGATAGATTTTACCCAGGGCTTCTTGTCTCAGAGCTAGAACTTGAAAATTTATCCTGGTGCGTGAACAACCCTATTCAAACGCCTTCTGCAGGACCTGCGACAGAACTTCATATTGAAGTTCGCCGGACTTGTAGTCGATTTTATTTATTAAATTGTTTGAGAGCTGGCGGTGCAGATAGTTACACTTTATTTAGCCGATTAAATACTAAAGACCCAATTTCTTTTGAACAATTCACACGGCTTTCAGATCAAATTAAATCTTTATCTGAAGATCAATTTTTAGCACTCAGAGCAGTTGTGATTGCCCTTTCAGTCACTTTAAGTCCTGAAGCTAAAAAAAGAGCGACGACAGCACTGGGCACTCACTCTTTAGACTCTGTCGATTTTTTAATCGAAACCATGCTGCGCTGTCCTGAGATTTATCCTGCCTATCAAGCTCTATCGCCAGAAGGCCAAGCATTTTTTAGACATAGTTTAGAAATAGGAAACTTTCGGCATTTGATCTATGTCGAAGGGGATCAAGGCATGCTCAAAAAATTCGAAATTTTTTGTTCTCTCTATGAACCCGCTGACAGAAAGAAATTTCTCGAATTTTCTCTCTTAGCCTGGACGATGCAGATCGCAGGATTTTCAGTAAAAACAGACGACAGTGATCCTCGCGGTTCTTTATATCTCAATACCAGAAACATGGATGCGATATTTAAGTGGCATGAATTACTCCTATCTGGCGCAGAGACTCCAGAGATCATTCCCAGCTTATTATCCCAATACTTAAACTATCGCCGTGAGAAATTAGGCCGAGATTTTACGAATGCTCAACTTAAAATTTTGGCACTCTCTAGAGTCTATGTTTGTGAAGATGATCTAACGCTCTGTGACGCGGTTCGTAGCATTGATGGTGAATCTCCAGCAAGCACTTGTTCAACAACACCCACTTATCTCCCAGCCGTTTTTGCCAGTGGTCTAAAACTTATGTCTGAAGATAAACCACGAGCCATGGCCATTTGTTATGCGATTTATCAAAGATACTTTTCTGAATATCTTGCCAGCCCCACTCGAGATTTAGCGCCACTTTCTTTTAGAGACTTAGCCACTGAAGCCAGCATCCAACGCCTATTCTCTTATTTAAGTCGGCATGAGTTTTCGAGCCTGCCTTTATTTCTAGATGCTCAAAATAATGCCTGCGTTCAAACCAGAAAATTTAATATTGCTTTATTCCCTGAAAACCCAACAAGTTTTATTGCCTGGGCTCAAGCCTATCCTGCGGCGCCTGGAAGATGTCCTTATCGATTAGATAGCGAAACCAGTGTTCCGCATATTTCTATAGTTCAGCTGGAGATCATTGATCACCCAAAAGAAATCGCTTTAGTTTTAAATTTATGCCGTGAAATTATTTCTGAGCATCTCAATACTTTTGAATTAAACCTCTCTGGAATAATTACTTCTAAAAAAAGCCCAGGGCCTTTTGCCAATCTCACTTGGATTGAAGAAACCATTCAAGAAAAAGATTTTTTAACGAGCTTACAATCTGCACTAATCTCTAGGCTTGCACATCTTGGCTTACCTTTCTCCAATGCATTAGGGGGGAAATATTCACCCCATGTGACTTATGCTGCAACTCTGGACCCAGTCGATCCAGAAGTTTTAGCTGCATTAGCACCCGCCGCGCCAAGAGAATTAAACATTCGATGCAAACTGAGATTGGGTGTGTCTGATGGGTATTGGCAAACTCGGCCAATCTCTTCGCCATTGACGGCTTCGTTAGATTGGACGGTCGCATCAGACAGAACTTCAGCCCCTAAAAATGTTTTGTAACCAAGCATAGAGATTTAAACCAAACCATGTTTATTAATATTGCCGACCCCAGAGTTCTCGCCATTCCCATTCAAGAATCCCATGAAATTTTAATCGATCTCAAAGATCAAAGTATTCTTCAATTTGGCCCGCCGCCTGAATGTGAAGAAACTAAAGATTGCTATACAAAAATTCGCAAAACTATTTATGAAAAACTTTGCAAAGCTCAAGAAAATTTACCTCATGGCTGGAAATTTAGAATCTATGAGGGCTATAGAAGTTTGGAAGTGCAAGAAATTTTATTTAAGTGGATCAGTGCGAAAATAGATCGTGAAAACCCAGGGTTAAACCAAAAGGATCGATTTGAGAAAATCACCCAACTGGTCTCACCGCTTAAAACTTTAGACGGCAAGATTAATATCCCAGTTCATAACACAGGCGCTGCCGTAGACCTGGAGATTTTAGATAGAGATGGGAATTTAGTGGACTTGGGCATGGCCGTAAAAGATTGGATTTTATTAGACCCACAATATTCGCAAACCCACTCCCCCTTAGTTTCAACGCAAGCTCAGACTAATCGACAGATTTTATTAGACGTCATGACAGAGCAAGGTTTTGTGAACTACCCCAGTGAGTTCTGGCATTTCTCTTATGGGGATCGTTATTGGGCGTATCTCACTGGGAATAATGTGGCGAGATATGGGTCAGCGGATTCAGCTCAACAAAGCCAACGTCGCCTGCTCCATCTCCCCTAAAGTCTCCTCAGAAATATTCAAAGGCGGAAACCAATATAAAGTCTCTCCCAAGGGTCTTAATAAAATGCCAGATTGGACCCCCCGATTAAAAAAAGTTTTAAGAAACTCAGGGCGTAATTTTTTGAGACTCAAATCGGCTGCAATAATCCCTCCAATCCCTCGGATATTGTTAAAGCAACCTGTTTGATCTGAAATATTTTTAAAACTTGCCTGCATTTTGATTTGAAGATTTCTGGCTTTAAGACAGATATTTTCTTCTTGAATAATCTTTAAATTTTCTAAAGCCACACTGACAGCCAATGCATTGCCAGAATACGTATGCGAATGTAAAAAAGATTTCTCAGGGTTGTGACTTGAATCATGATCATAAAAAATCTCATAAATTTGATTGCTCATGATCACCGCACTCATGGGTAAAAAACCTGCCGTCAGACTTTTAGAAAGGCACACAAAATCAGGCTGAATAGGTGCATATTCACACGCTAATAATTTCCCAGTTCGCCCCAGACCCGTCATGATTTCATCGGCAATCAGATGGATCCCATGCGCTTTTGCAAATTGATTTAATCTTGTAAAAAAATCAGCGGAGATGATTTTCATTCCTGCTGAGCCTTGAACAATGGGCTCGAAAATAATGGCCGTCGTCTGATCTTTTAGTTTTTCGAGTTCTGGGATTATTTTTACCCAGTAGTCTTCGCAATTATTCCAGACTGAGTCCTGCTGATCTAAGACATAGGGTAAATTTTGAATCATAGTGCTCGTAAATAAAAAATCTTGATAAGGAGTTTTAAATCTTCCTAAATCACTGACACTTAAAGCCCCAATAGTTTCACCGTGATAGCCATTGGATAAAGCAATCACGCCTGTTTTTTTATTCTCACCCATGATTTTTCGACTATGAAGACTCAGCTTTAAAGCAATCTCAACCGCACAAGATCCATCACTCGCATAGAAAACTTTATTTAACTCTGGGCCCCGTTGAAAACGGCAGAAATTTAACGCCATAAAAACAAAAAAATTTATAGAGGCAAAAAATGCTCATTTTTTTGAATTTTTATGCGAAAAGTTTCAATTTATATCTCGAATTTCAATTATT
>Ga0214919_10004711_pt1 | contig 19763 bp, 17 predicted proteins | sample LL1503_MetaG_FD_177994 | JGI IMG/M metagenome (GOLD analysis project Ga0214919, IMG submission 177994) | Freshwater microbial communities from Lake Lanier, Atlanta, Georgia, United States - LL-1503 | ecosystem: Environmental > Aquatic > Freshwater > Lake | place: USA: Georgia | collected...
GTGTTTGTTTTAGGAACACCATCTTGTAGCTCCAGTCTTCTAATGGTCGCGACTCCAATTACTGACTCTTTTGCTAGGTCGTCAGCTGTCCACCTTAACAAGGCCCGTGCCGCACGTATTTGACCACTTGATAGCATTTTAAATATTGTTTATGATATTATTAATATCAATAACGCAGTTTGGATTGCTAATGATACCCGTAAGTGAAATCAACCAATTTCTGAAAGGCAATCATGAATCCAAACGAAAACCTTCACCTCAGACGCCCTCACGGCATTGGTGGCTCAGACGTCGCCGCCCTACTTGGCCTCTCACCCTACAAGAGCCCCGTGCAGCTTTGGGCCGAGAAGGTCGGCCATCCAGGCTTTGAACACGCCAAGGGCATCCACCTTCGCCTTGGCCAACACTTAGAGCCCTTTGTCGCCGCTGAGTATGAGCGCGCAACAGGCCTGGTCGCCAAAGTCCACCCAGACCCCATCTTCCACGCTGAGCACCCATTTTTCTTCGCTCACGTTGATAGGCTTGTTCAGACTGATCCCGCTTGCACAAACCGTGTTGGCGGGGTGACCCTTGCCGACACCGTCTTGGAGTGCAAAACCTCAGGCGCATTCAACAAGGGTGAGTGGGGTGAGGCTCATACCGATCAAGTGCCTACACCCTACATGCTCCAGTGCGCGTGGTACATGGCCCTCACACACTGTGACCGTGCCAACGTTGCCGTGCTAATTGGCAACAACGACTTTCGCGTGTACCACCTGCACAGGAACTCGGAGCTTGAGAGCGCGATTTTTGACCATGCAAAGCGTTTCTGGTCAGAGTGCGTGGTCGCAGGCGTACCACCCGCCCCAAAGAGTGCGCTGGACGCGAGCATCCTGTACCCGTTCAGCAGGCCTGGGGCTCAGGTGGATGCTGGCATCGACGCTGCCGACGCCGTTGGCCGCATGCGCAGCTGCCAGCGCGAGATGAAGAACCTAGAGGCGGAAATGGAGAAACTGAGGTCTTGCGTAATGTCAGCAATGGGCGAGGCCGAGGAGCTGGTCTCGGGCGGGCGGGTCCTCGCCACCTGGAGGTGCACCAAGCCTGCAAGGCGACTGGACGTGCAGGCGCTTCGGCTTGCCCACCCAGATCTGGCCGAGACGTTCACAGTGAGCGGCGCCGTTGCTAGGCGGTTTGTGGTAAAGGAGGCCGTATGAAAAAAACAAGGGTTCAGAAAGTCGAGAAGAGCAGTGACGCGTATGGCAAGGATCAAGTGGAGCCGAAGGAGCATAGGGTGACGGGAACAGCGGGTGGCATTTACGCCAAAGCTGATTCCATGTCGCCTCTGGTCGAGCGCGCGCTCAGGCGATCGGGGCTTGCCTACGGCGCATTCGTGAGCCACCTCACGCAGATGGCATTTCGGGGGGTCACGGTGTGGACCCAAACGGACCTGGAGCGACTACTCATTGCCGCCGAACGCCACGGCCTTGACCCACTAAGCCGCGAGGTCTTCATGGCCCAGCCAAGCTTTGAGCCCACCTCCCCCCTAGTGGTCGTTGTGGGGGTCGATGGCTGGAGCCGTATCCTCAACGCACACGCACAGTTTGACGGCGTGGCGTTCGCCGAGTCAGGAGAGCTGAACGAGGGCGTGCCCACATGGATCGAGTGCACAATTTACAGGAGGGACCGTCGCGTGCCCCTTTCCGTGCGCGAGTACCTTTGCGAGGCAAGGGGCGTTCACCAGTCGTGGATTACGCACCCGCGCCGAATGCTGCGCCACAGGGCCCTAGTGCAGTGCGCTCGCCTCGCATTTGGACTGTCGGGGGTACTCGATGCCGAAGAGGCACAACGCGTGCAAGCCAAAAAAGCAAATGACGTAAGGTTTGTGGGAGCGGGGGAACTCGCAAAGAAGCTGGGGGCGCTTGGGGAAAATAGCGTGGCTGGTCAGGCTGGTGTTTGCAGTTAGCATTTACTAATTTATATTGCAAATTTTAATTGTATGAGGCTGAAGAACACCTTAGACACTAATACCGACCAGGTCAACCCACAAGGTAATGTGTTTGGTCTAGGCAGCGCTTACGCAACGTACAGCAACTGAACGTTTTTCATCGAAAGGCCAAAAGATTAAGCACCAGAACTAAAAAGCAATCAAAACAAGCAAAGATTAATCTTTGCTAAAAAGCACGACACATAGCAAACATTCGACTAAAAGACTTTAGAGGCAAATAAGTTATCCTTGGTTAATACATCGTGTCCTGGAGAAATGACCATCTCATACTCAAAAAGAATGTAAATGATCGGTTGTGGAGGAAGTCCAAATTCAGATCAAAAAATAGTCGACCCCACATTAAGATTAATACGTTATAGCTATGCTAAAAACTAACGTAAAAAAATAAGTAAAAAATCAAGAACCAATTCCAATTCTTGGTCGGTTAATATAACTTGATCTAATTTCTTGCAAGACTTGAACAAACTGCTGCAAGAAGTTGTAAACGTATGACATCACATATTACCTTTTGAAAAATTTTTGAAGTTGCCTTTGTAAAACCCATCCGATAGAAAAGATCAAATCATATAAGGGTTAACACCAGCCATTTTGATCCGCGATTGTGAAACTTTTATTACTGCAATTACAAATGCTCTTCAATAAATTGAAATTACTTGCTATCAATTTGAGTAAATCTATTAAATTTAAATTAATTATTAAACTAGTCATGTCTATGCCATAAAACCGCATCATCATTGGTTATTTAAGGGATCAATCATGCAAGAAAAATCATCCATTGATGCAATGCATCTTTTAAAGTTACGCGAAGACCTGCTTGACTCCATTGATGAAGAATTGGAACTAGCATTTGACGATGGTTTCAATGAAAATAACTCAACAGCATCCAACGAAGAAAAAAAAGCGCGTGCTAATTATTTTCGTGAACTCCTTCGCTTACAAGGTGAACTTGTAAAGCTTCAAGATTGGGTTGTTGCGACCAAACAAAAGGTCGTTATTCTGTTTGAAGGTCGAGATGCAGCTGGCAAAGGTAGCGTTATCAAACGCATCACCCAGCGACTTAATCCCCGAGTCTGTAGAGTAACCGCATTACCCGCGCCAAACGATCGTGAACGCACGCAATGGTATTTTCAACGCTATGTAACGCATTTACCCGCAGCAGGTGAAATTGTTCTGTTTGACAGAAGCTGGTACAACCGTGCTGGCGTGGAGCGCGTCATGGGATTTTGTACCGAGGATGAGTACGAAGAGTTTTTTAGAACTGTTCCAGAATTTGAAAAAATGCTTTTGCGCAGTGGTATTGTTTTATTAAAATATTGGTTCTCAATCACCGATGACGAGCAGCATGCAAGATTTTTAGGTCGTATTCACGACCCATTAAAGCAATGGAAACTCAGCCCAATGGACTTGGAAAGTCGTCGGCTCTGGGAAGATTACACCCGAGCCAAAGAAACCATGATTGAGCGAACACATATTCCAGAAGCGCCTTGGTGGGTTGTACAAGCAGTTGACAAAAAGCGCGCGCGCCTCAACTGCATTGATCATTTACTCAGTCAATTTAATTATCACGAAACTGAACACCCAGAAGTTGCACTACCTGCTCGCGTTCGAAATCCTGACTATCTGCGACATCCAGTACCCAGCGAAATGATCGTGCCAGAAAAATACTAAAGATTTATTGAAAGGGAGCGGTCCACTGCATGGAATGCTCCCAAAGTTTAATAGCCTGCGTCTCGTCCAAAGCATGTGATGTTGGGACTTTAATCTGAGATAGATCGTAGTAAAGACCCGTTTCATGAGATGGTGCATTTAAAGCACAAAACAAAGTAGTTTGGGCACCCTGCTCTGGCGTTAACATTTTTCGCAATCGCAAAATAGGACGTAAAAATTGCGGCACCTTTCGCCATACTTCGGTATCAACGACACCTGGGTGCAACGAATAAGTGGTGACACCCGTATTTATTAAATTTTTTGACAATTGCGAGCTAAAGAGAATATTGGCTAATTTTGATTGCGCATATTCTTGCGTACCAGTGAATGACCGAGTTGGAAGTTGCAACGTCTGCCAAGAAATTCCATTAGTAGCCAATCGATGCGCACGACTCGCAACAGTGACAACTCGAGCAGGCTCGCTTGCTTTTAATCTTTCAATCAATAACTTTGTTAACAAAAAATGTCCGAGGTGATTAACGCCAAATGCCAACTCAAAACCTTGACTAGTGATTCCTTTTGCACCAGCCAAGCCTGCATTATTGATGAGCAAGTGCAGCGGCAAGTTATAAGACAGAAATGCATCAGCACACTTTTTTACAGAGACTAAATCACTCAGTTCGAGATGCAAAAAAGTTACAGAATCAATTTTCCCAGTGATTTCTTTTATCTCATCAATGACTGGTTGTGTTCTTTCAGGCGATCGACATGCTAAAAAAAGTTTGTAACCTTGCCGAGCCAATTCAATAGCAGTGATACGGCCAATACCAATATTGGCTCCTGTGATCAAAGCAATTTTTAAGGAGTTTGATAAAGTATCCAAGCTCAGTTTCAAGTATTTAATTCATGAAGAATGATATCGCCATTTTTTTGACGCATTAATACGGGTACATGAATACTTGCAATACTGAGCCAAACAGCCACACTAAAGTACATGGTCATCCATAACACTTCGTCTTTCCAGACATGCCACTCTTGAGACACCTTCCAACGGCTTGATGTATCTAGTATCCCCTGACTCACGGTCAAATAATGGCGCCCAATCGCCTCATCGGCCATCCAACGTGACCAATACATCGGCACATCCACCATGAACATAAAAATCACATAAGCAATTCCAGTCAGGCACATAGCAAGCAACAAAGGGCGTAGTTTGGCACTTGCACGTGGCCATAACGTTAATAAGCTGGCAACGAGTAGAGCTGAAGCCACTCCCCATAATGTTTCCTCAATCACATGTCCAAAATTAGAGGTGGTGAGAACAGAGTACCAAGAAAAGGTCTCAGCTAAGGCGATCATAGGTACGACAGAAAATGCCGCCCATCTTCTTGATCGGCTCTGGGTGACTATTGAAATTTCGTGCATGAGTAATGCCCACTGAGCCACAAAGCAAAGCTCTGCCACAGTAGCAACTGAGCGACCCACAATTACGCTGGAGAGCCATGAATCAAACAGGCAAATGCGTGGCACATCAAAAACCGGTAGAACGGAGCGATAGGCGCAGCCTAGTACGTAGCCTGTTGACAAGACCAGTTGCAAGCGGCGTGATGCAAATATATTGGCTGGCATCACGCCCTGCTTTTTCCACAACATGCGCGCTGAGTAAGTAAGTGCCATTACATTAAAGGCACTCACCACGCACAGTAGAAACCACCAGACAAAGACTTCGTTTGACATATGCATACCCCTAGGTAACCCCAGCCTTGATTACATGAACGGGGGTAGTAATATAGACGAAATTTGCATATGTCACAAATATGAAACTAAGAGTAACCAAAATGGATTTATGGATCTCATACTGTGGCGCCACGCCGAAGCCAATGAAATTGAAGATGACGATGACGATTTAAGTCGCGTTTTAACTGTGCGCGGAGAAAAACAAGCTCAAAGAATGTCTGTTTGGTTAGAACGACAGCTTCCCGATACCGTCAAAATATGGTCAAGCCCTGCAGTTCGTGCAGAACAAACCGTTTTAGCTTTAGGAAGAAAATACAAAGTCAGGGATGAATTATCTCCTTGCGGTAATGTCACCCATTTACTTGAATTGGCCCAATGGCCTTATAACAAAAATTCTGTTTTAATCGTTACTCACCAACCTTTGATTAGCCAAGTGATATCCAAAATTTTAGGGATCAAGGAAGAGAAAATTTCTATCAAGAAATGCAGCGTCTGGTGGCTCAGAGCTCGAGCCAAAGATGACAAAATAGAAACAAGCCTAGTGAATGTTCAATCGCCAGACATGCTTTAACACTTAATTGTTCATCTATACCCATATTCATCAAATATTCACCGTTGTGTAACAACACCTTCACATTGAATCGTTAAGTTAATTCAATCAGCATCGCTGATCAGCAATTCATTCAACAAGGAAGTACAAATGAAGGTCATTAAAAGTTTATTTCTCATCATGGGTGCAATTGGCGCCGTGCAGTCCTCTAATGCGCAAACAGCCATGCCTGCAACTTTGGCGGGCCATGTCATCATTCCAGCGGCCACCTATATACCCGCGCCAAAGGACGCATCGCCAGATTTGCAACTCAGTGGCAAGTACACAACGGGTAAACGCGTTGAAACGCCTCAAACAATCGAAGGCTTATCTGCAGGACGCCCCACGGGTATTAGCGTTCCATTCAAAGGGCAACCCATTCAAGGTCACTCAGGTATCAAAAAAATGCCCGATGGCACCTATTGGGTATTGACAGATAACGGAGCGGGATCGAAAGCAAACTCGCCAGACTTTATGCTGTATTTGAATCAGTACAAGATTGACTTCAAAAGCGGACAAATTAACAGGCTTCAAACTGTTTTTTTACACGACCCTGATCGCAAAGTGCCATTTCGCATCGTTCACGAAGGTACGACTAAGCGCTATCTAACAGGATCAGATTTCGATACCGAGTCATTCCAATTTGCAGGCGGCTATTTATGGATCGGTGATGAATTTGGTCCCTACCTCATCAAAGCAGATCTCAAAGGAAAAGTAATCGCAGTGTTTGAAACTCTGGTTGATGGTCAACTCATCAAATCGCCCGATCACTACACAGTTACAACTCCTGGTGCGCCCACTGATTTGGTGAAGTTTCAACTGCGCCGCTCAAAGGGCTATGAAGGCATGGCTTCATCCAAAGATGGCAGCAAGTTGTACGCGTTGCTTGAAGGCGCGTTGTGGGACGAAAACACCAAAAGCTATGAAATGGTCGATGGAAAGCAGTACCTGCGCATTGTTGAGTTTGACGTCAAAATGGACAAGTGGACCGGCCGTCATTGGAAATATGTACTCGATGCCAACCACCACGCTATTGGTGATTTCAATATGATCGATACAACAAGCGGATTAATCATTGAGCGAGATAACGGCGAAGGAACTGCGGACAAAGCCTGTCCTGAAGGTCAAAAGAGAGCCGACTGCTTTCATGACATTGCAAAGTACAAACGCGTCTATAAGATTGAACTCAGCGAAAGCAATGTGGGCGGACCCGTCAAAAAAGTAGCTTACATCGATCTAATGAACATCGCTGACCCCAAGCGCGTAGCTAAAAAACCTTTGAACAACGGGGTTCTCACATTTCCATTCTTCACCATTGAAAATGTCGATGTGTATGACGAAAAGCACATTGTTGTTGGGAACGACAATAATCTTCCATTCTCATCGAGCAGAGAGCCTAACAAAGCCGATGACAATGAATTTATTCTTTTAGAAGTCACAGACTTTTTAAACGCCAAATAAGTACTTGCAAGGCCCAAGGTTTAAAAGCCTTGGGCTTTTTTTATTGTCACAAAAATATAACAAGAGTTTCATACCGCTGACATTTTGCAAGGGCACACTCTCCATACAACATCAAAAATGGAGTGTATATGGCAATCGTGGCAGAAGCAGTTGAGCATCAATATATTGAACTATCTTCTCCGATTAGACACCACCATCCGCTACACATAACGCCAACAATTGGTGGCATACAAAAGCCAGCTCCTTTATCACTTGACGTCACATGGGCCAAGCATCTTGATGAAGTCAGACAAGCACAACGCTTGCGTTACGATGTGTTTTCTCAAGAAATGGGCGCACGCATTCAATCCCCAATTGCAAATCACGACATCGACATCTTCGATAATTTTTGTGAACACTTAATCGTTAGGGATTCCAACACGCAAGAAGTTGTTGGTACTTATCGCTTGTTGACGCCCTCTCAGGCTAATCGCATTGGAAGCACCTACACCGACACAGAATTTGATTTGATTCGACTGAGAAATATTCGATCACGCATGGTTGAATTAGGCCGCAGCTGTGTTCATCCCGACTATCGCCAAGGCAGCGTCATCATGGCGTTGTGGGGCGCACTTGCTGAATTTATGGTTAGAAACCAATTGGACATCATGATTGGGTGTGCAAGTATTCCGATGATTCACCAAGGTGTTTTTAATGGTGACTATGCAACAAGTATCTGGAACAAACTCAAACAAAAATATTTAGCACCGATTGATTTACAAGTAACACCACGTTATGCACTGCCATTGGATCGTTTTCAATCCAATCTAAGTATTGACCCGCCTCCTCTGATTAAGGGTTACTTACGTATTGGCGCCAAACTACTCGGCCCACCCGCATGGGATCCAGATTTCAATACAGCCGATCTTCCCATGATGATGCGATTGGATGACATGCCATCTCGTTACAGAAAACACTTTTTAGGTGAATAATGCATTACAGAGCCATATTTATATCTGATCTGCATTTAGGAACGCCTGGATGCCAAGCCGACGCCTTGCTCGATTTTTTAAAAGAAAACTCAAGCGACAACCTTTACTTAATTGGCGACATCATTGACGGATGGCAGTTAAGACGAAAATGGTATTGGCCGCAGGCGCACAACGATGTGGTTCAAAAATTACTTAAGCGCGCACGCAAAGGAGCAAAGGTCATATTTGTTCCGGGTAATCATGACGAGTTTGCGCGTGAATTTGTCGATCATCATTTTGGCGGCATAGAAGTACTTGATCACGCTTCACACACATTGCTCGACGGTAGAAAGCTTTGGTTGGTTCATGGCGACTATTTTGATGCGGTAGTTCAATATGCCAAATGGCTGGCGATTGTCGGCGACTACCTGTATGAATTCACCCTGCGGATGAATCGTCACTTCAATCGCGTTCGTGCGCGGTTGGGGATGCGCTATTGGTCCTTATCGGCCTATTTAAAGAATAAAGTCAAAAAAGCGCTTAACTTTATTACTGACTTTGAAAATGCAGTCGCGCATGAGGCTAAAAAACGTGGCTTTGACGGCGTGGTCTGCGGTCATATTCATAAAGCCGAAATGCGTGAGATTGAAGGTATTTTGTATTGTAACGATGGCGATTGGGTTGAAAGCCGATCTGCACTGGTGGAACACGTCGACGGCAAACTGGAATTGATCTATTGGGATCAGGATCTAGAAGACATCCCGCTGCCCTTGCCTATGCCAGCCTTTGATGTTGCCATGACTCAGGCTAAAGTTGAAAGCCTAGCGCTGCTAGCTCCCATTATGGCGAAGCAGGCAAAGATTGATCAAGATCGAGTTGTATCCGCAGTTGAATAACTTGGGCTAAGGTTTTTCTATTTAGGCCGACAGAATGCATGTGTTCTAGCTTATGCAATTTGGCAATTACAGCGTTTAATTTTAAAATATCGATTAACGAGTTAATAAAAGTCTGATCTGCAAAATAAAGAATATCTTTGCTGCGTTCTTTTGAATGTTGATCTATATATTGAAGTGCTAACGGAAATACTTTTGAATCACTTGCAATGGCTGACGTAAAAAAATTAGATTTAAATTGGATGGGTTGCGTTCCATCGGTACTCGTGCCTTCAGGAAACACCGCCACACTCATTCCCTGACGAAGATATTGTGAGGCCCTTTCAATCGAATTGAGCATCGATTTTTTTGACTCTCGGTTCACAAAAATAACACCACAGGTGTGTGCAATTTTACCAAATACGGGCCACTCCAATACTTCACTCTTGGATATAAAAATACTTGGCCTGTATGCATGAATCACCAATATATCAACCCAAGATAGATGGTTTGCAACGTACAAACCAGGACCTATTGAATCTATCGATTGATCGTTGGGTTGAATGTTTAAATGGATCGATAAATGATGAAGCAAGGTTTTTGCCCATCGACTCGATTGCTCCAATCGATACTCTATGGGTTTGCGATGCAAATAAAATCTGCATCGCCCATAAAACCACACCACCGAACAACCGACACGTATTGCTTTATAAACAACACGAATGTCGGAGAGTTTCATTTATTCTTAGAAAAGGTCTTGGGCGGCAATACGCCCTTGATCACCGCTTGTCCAATAGCAAAGAAGATATCGGTGTTATCTTGAACACCCGTAAATGCCCAAGCTCCTGGTCCCATCGCTGATAGAGGAATGTCAGATGCAGTATGCACCCCGCTGTTACCAGGGACCTGTCCTGTCACAGTAAATCCACCTTGCGCATCACGCGCCATTGGATCGACTGGATAAGCCGATAAGGGTTGAGATTTAATAAGAGGTTGCTGGCTGTCTTGCAATGGCAAGGGGTTGGTTCTCCAATCTTCGGTGCGGTCTGAATTTCCACCGTACCCCACTAACAAACGGTAGTCGATATCTGTACTCTGTGGATATCCATCCGCACCGATTTTGTATTTAGGAAAACCTGCCTTTTCATAAACACCAACGACTTGATCGCGCACGTTGGAAACGCCACCTGCTTTAATAAGATCTTGAAGTTTGGCATCGCTCACAGTGGATGCCCCGATCAAAGCGACGCCCGAACACTCGTGGTCGGCGGTAACGATGACCAAAGTTTCGCCATTCTTTTTTGCAAACTCTTGGACCACAGCAATGGCCCTATCAAATTCGATGGTATCTAAAATCCATCTTTCGGTATCCATGTTGTGCGCTTGTTTATCAATCGATGCGCCTTCAACCATCAACACAAATCCTTTTTTATTTTTTTCTAAAACAGCCAGTGCCTTTTGTGTCATCTCATCGAGCATGGGTTGATCGGGAAAACCAAAATCATCAACAACGCGACCCTTGATACCTTTTGCAATGTTTCTTCTGCCGTCAATCTTGTCTAATGCCACGTTCATGTTTGAGTATGAAAAAAGACCCAGCAGCTGATTGGTCTTGCTGATATCAATGGCGTCTAAAGAGGTTTTGTCGGATACATATTTAAAGCCTGACGCTTGAAAGTCACCGATTAAATCACGTTCCTTATCAAGCTTTCCTGCAGATGCGCCCCACTTTTTTACAATTTCAGAGGTATGTAATTCGGAATCGGAAAAAGCATAGTCATTGCTGTCGCTTCGTGCAGACCCAGGCGTTGAGGCTGGCAAAAACCATTTGCGACCACCGCCCATTAAAACGGAGAGACCGGTGAGTTTTCTGTCATCAAAAAATTGATCCACAATGCCAGTACCTGCACCGCGATTGCTTGTATGAATCGCGTTGGCCGCAGGTGTCGCGTCAAAAACATCGGATGTTGTCACCAAGCCTAAAGCTTTACCTTGTGTGCGATGCAAGTATTCGCTTAAATACTCAATTCGTGGATTGTCAAATGCGTTCGTTGTGTCGTCAGGGAAAACACCCTCTTCGTTGTTATTTCCTTTGTTACCCGACACATATGCCGCCATACCTGGCGCTGAGTCAGTAATCAAGGAATTAAGGGATGAGGTTTTGACTTGACCAGATATGGGGAATTGATCCATAGCCAAGGGCTTAATGGCATGCCCTTGTGCGTAGCCACCCGACACAATACGAGCAGCTGTGCGCTGTGCCGCGCCCATACCATCACCTAGCATGATGATGATGTTCTTTACCTTTTGGCCGCCTGCATGTAAGACCACCACTTCAAATTGACCTTTAGCCGTCACTTGTTGACCATCCGTTTGCTGAGCTCTCACTTCAAAAGTGTGCACGCCCGCTCTGGACATTGAAAAAGAGCGAATCGTTGCAATGCTCGCGTTTTTAGGAGTTAATGCGGTACATCCTGTTTGACAACTTTTTAATGCAACTGTATGTTCAATCCGTATGCCGTTGACATAAAACGAGGCTTGTGTAATGGATTGCGCTGCATCATCGGGCCTAATCGTCGCTTGCAAATCAAATCGTTGGTCAGGCAAAAACCTCGCAACGATGGGGGCTGACTGGCCCGTAGAAAATAATTCACTCGGTGGTGTTAAACGTGAAACAGTGGGTGCTGCCGATGCAACGCCCAAAATACCAAGTCCACATGTAAGAAATAAAGATTTAAGGAGCGATTGTTGGTAAGAGATAGGTTTTTTCATGGTCGTTTTAAACATTCAATGTTGATGGCGGTGGTTTTGAGATGTAGAAGAAATTTCTTGAATGGATTGAGGATCCACATGAATGCGTATCCATGCAACCGATCCATCTTGTAATTCGTAACGTTCAGCAAAAATCTTGCCCTGCACCGTAATAGCCCCATTCACGTGCGGAATCACCCAATTTTTTTGGCTTTGATCCAATACAACCAATGTGGTTGAAGCGGGCATATCATTGGCTGTACCATCTGCGTGTTCACTCATTTGAATGGGTCTAGGTGACAACCAAAATTGACCAACATTAGGGCCCTCACTTTGAACCATGTAACCCGTGAGTTGCACTTTTTGGTTATAAACTGATAAAACATCTTTATTGAATTTGAGACCCTTAGCCCCCACTGGCATTTCAAAAAACTGGTTAAATGAAATAGGCTGATAGCCCAAATCACTGGCGCGAGCACTGAAAAAAATTGCATAGAGAACTAAAAACCTAATAAGAGAAGTACGTTTAATCATCTTGATAGATTAACCACTTAATGTGACACTAATTTGACATCGGAATTTCACGAAAGTGTCATTGATATTTGTTCTAGTCAGATAAATGAATCCTTTTTAATATGTCTAAAGGCTTTTACACGCTCATAGCGGCTCAATTTATATCTGCATTGGCAGATAACGCATTGTTATTGATTGCCATTGCGATCCTCGTTGAATGGGGTGAGGCCAGTTGGTGGATCCCCTTACTCAAAGCCATGTTTACCCTATCGTATGTATTCTTAGCGCCTTGGATGGGTTTAATGTCTGATCGATGGCCCAAGCACCGCGTGATGCTGATCGCCAACCTCATCAAGCTTGGAGGGTGCATTGGCATGATCCTTGGGCTCAACGTGATCGTGTGCTTTTCTGTTGTTGGATTGGGTGCGGCCTTGTACTCGCCCGCCAAATACGGATGGATCACAGAAGTAGAACCGCCCGATCGACTGGTGCGCGCCAATGGGTGGATTGAAGTTAGCACTGTGAGTGCTGCCATCTTTGGCATTACGCTGGGCGGTTTACTCATTAGTGATTCATTCACGCATTTGCAATGGGTTGTCCTCTTCAAAGAGACACTTCAATCAAGCCATAGTTTTTTGATACAACTCGCAATGATTGCGACGCTTTACATCACCACCCTGGCACTTAATTTTTATATACCTCCAAGCCTTAAAAAATATGCTCACCTTTCATTGGAATTAAAAAAAGCACTTCAACAATTTTTTATGGATCAATTACGTCTTTGGAACGATTTTGAAGCCAGCATTTCTCTATCGGTAACCACTTTATTTTGGGGTATTGGCGCTGTAATGCAACTATTGATTTTATCCTGGGCCCAACAAATATTAGGGCTTGGAATGGACCAAGGCGCCTATCTACAAGGATGCACGGCCTTAGGGGTAGTAGTTGGCGCTTGGATGGCAGCCCAATGGATTTCATTAGAACGCGCAAGCAGTTTATTATGGCTAGGCGTTTTGTTGGGAGCGGTTCTTCCGTTGCTCAACTATATTTCGAGCATCGAAATAGCAGTTGCCACAACAATTTTTGTCGGAGCTATCTGTGGGTTCTTTATTGTTCCCATGAACGCCTTACTTCAACACAGAGGCGTTACTTTGCTCAGCGCTGGTAAATCCATTGCCATTCAAAATTTTAATGAAAATGCCAGCGTGTTAACGATGATGGGAATCTACAGTTTACTTTTATACCTGCAACTGTCGATCGATCAAATGATCGTGATTTTGGGTGTATCGATTGGCCTGTGCATGTTGTTGATTTTGCTTAGGCATCGATTGGCGACCAATTCCAAAATATTCAAAACCAAGGTTCTGTAGAGCAACAGGATCGTACAGATTTCTGCCGTCAAAAATAATCGATTGCGAGAGTTGCTTGGCAAGGACGTCAAAGTTGGGGCTGCGAAATGATTTCCATTCCGTCATGATGACCAACGCATCAGCATCCTCGGTCGCATGGTATGCGTCGCTACAGAATTCAATATGAGCCCATAACTCTGGAGCTTGGGACAAATCATCTTGGATGGCTTCCTGTGCGTTTTCAGTGGACACTGGATCAAATGCCTTCACTTTTGCGCCTCGCTCGAGTAATCCCTTAATCAATACCCGACTAGGAGCCTCGCGCATATCGTCAGTTTCCGGTTTAAACGCAAGTCCCCAAACCGCAAAGGTAAGCCCACGCATATCCTCACCATACTGCAATATCATCTTTTGTAAAATTCTATTTTTTTGTTGAAAATTGATATGTTCAACGCTTTGCAACAATGAGAGCACCTGTCCATTGTCATGGGCGACTTGCTGCAGTGCCTGCACATCTTTAGGGAAGCAAGAGCCGCCATAACCCGCACCTGCATATAAAAAACTGTATCCAATTCGTGGATCCGATCCTATTCCCATTCGAACGGACTCGATATCGACGTCAAGCACTTCAGCCAAATTAGCCAGTTCATTCATGAATGATATACGCGTAGCCAGCATCGCATTGGCTGCATATTTTGTCATTTCTGCCGCACGATTAGACATCACCAATGTTCTGTCGTGATGTCGATTGAATGGCGCGTAGAGTTGACGCATTTTTGACAACGCTACGGCACCCATCTCGTCTTGAGAACAACCTAGAACAACTCGGTCCGGCCTCATAAAATCTTCAATCGCAGCACCTTCTTTTAAAAACTCTGGGTTTGAAATGATTGAAAATTTATAAGCAGCGTCATTATTTTTTTCTGATGCTTGAAGCATGCCACGCTCATTCAATTCTTGATTAATCACATTTGTAACTTTTTCGGCAGTTCCAACAGGAACGGTTGACTTATTAACAACCACCTTATCATTTTTCATCCAATGGCCGATATCTTTTGCAACACTTAAAACATAAGTTAAGTCGGCACTTCCATCGCTCGCTGGTGGCGTACCAACCGCTATAAAAATAATCTCGCCATGTTCGATGGCTTTAGAAGTATCACTGGTAAATTCAATCCTTCCATCCAACCGATTGCGGTGGATCATCTCATCTAAGCCAGGTTCATAAATAGGCACAATACCACTATTCAAGCTGCGTATTTTTTCTGTTGCGATATCTAAACAAATCACATGATTACCCAATTCTGCCAAACAAGTACCCGTTACTAATCCGACATACCCTGTTCCAATCACTGTAACTTTCATTTGAATTCCTCTGTAAAAATAACAAACACAGCGTTTGTTAGTTGAGAGTATTCATTGACTGTGTGAAAGTGATGTGAACAATTTGTGTCATTTTTTTGTCAGTCATGCGCGAATTATTTATCTCTATTGAGGCATCTCAAACAAAGCCTGACCCATCTTGAGCCTTAATCCCTCCTCAATACCTGATGCAAACTTGAACCCTTGTGGTACGAACATGAGGATTGTGGATCCATGTTCAAACCATCCCAGCTCTTCGCCTTTGCCAAAATTAATATCACAAGCAATTTCAGTTTTACCTTGGTAACGGGTATGAAATACAGTATCAATACCGTGTATGCGAATGCTCGCAACGAGCACGGCGGCCACAGGAACCAACCCAATGAGATGCTTTCCTCTAGCAGTCGTCATCTTTAAATAGGCTCTTTCGTTTTTGCAAAAAAGTTTTTCAATGCGATTTAATGCAATTGGATTGACATTCCAAGTGTCCCCACTGAAATATCGAATGTGCTGAATCGATCCATCAGCGGGTGCGTGAAAACGGTGATACATCGCTGAAGTGATCCTAATCGTCATAAACATGCCGTTGCGCCATTGCTCAATAGGCTCCTCGATGCCCAACAAATCTTCTAATGTGTAAGGAAACCCTTTGGCTTGATAGACCAATCCGTCCACCACCGTGCCCAAAGCACCCACAATACCGTCACACGGACTCACCATTATTTTTTCATCGACATCAATAGGGCGTGCATGGGGCTTCAATTCTCGGACAAACAAGTCATGCAAACTAACAAAGTTTGTCTTTTTAGCCTCATCCAGATCAATATCGGTAAACAACTTCCACACGGCAATTGAGACATTTTTAATCCAAGGGGTACGAATCTTGCTGAACCAACCCATGAAATGGGTGAGCGTGATCCGAGGTATTCGGTTGGTTAATAAGAAGTTGAGATCTTCTTGACTAAATATTTTTCGCACAAATTTTTGAACTGTCATCATTTCTTCATCCAATAGTCATACAAATGGGGCTTAAGGAGAACTTGTTATATGTTTGAAACCATTTCTGCATCGTCTTTTGCGATTTTGAGTCTTTTGATGGCTACGTTGCTGATCCTTCGGATCAAGCAAAGGATTGAGTTGTCGCTCGCCAAACAACCAGGCTTGAGCGGACACTTGCGATGGGCTAAAAGAATAGCGGGTTGGTTGCCTGGATATTCGTATCCGCACAATACGTGGTTCAGTGTTGATGATGCGCCTGCTGACGTTTCTACAAAACGACAAAGAGCGCTTCATGATTTGGGTGAACGACTTCGCAACAAAAGTCCATTGACATTGGCACAAACACAAGCTGTAAAGCCGATGATTTCTGATTTGCAATTTATCAGCCAATACAGAATCCCTTTTCAATTTCGCGAAGTGCTCACTCAACAAGTTCAAATGGGAATCTTCTGGGCAAGCAGCGAAGGCGTTCATCTGATTGACCTGGATGGCAACAAGTACATCGACGTGACGGGTTCTTATGGCGTTAATTTGATGGGTCAAGATTTTTACAAAGCCTGTATGCAAGAAGGCATCGATTTGGTTAAAAATTTGGGGCCTGTGCTGGGCTCTTACCACCCTTGCGTTTTGGAAAATGTTCAAGCGCTTTGTAAAATTTCTAACAAGGACGAAGTTTCGTTTCACATGTCCGGCACTGAAGCGGTGATGCAAGCAGTGAGGCTCGCTCGCTACCATACGGGTAAGAAAAAATTGGTCAGGTTTGCAGGCGCTTATCACGGTTGGTGGGATGATGTGCAACCAGGGCCTGGGAATCCCATGCCCCCATCCGACCATACACTGACTCTGCGCGAAATGCACGAGTCCACTTTGCGTGTATTGAATCATCGAAGTGATATTGCTTGTGTATTGATCAACCCCTTGCAAGGCATGCATCCCAATCAAGCAGCACCCACTGACTCCACATTGGTCGATGCAAAACGTCACGCACACTTTGACAGAATAGCTTACACCCAATGGCTTGAACAACTCAGAGAAGTATGCACAAGAAAAAACATTGCATTGATTTTTGATGAAGTCTTCATGGGCTTTCGATTGGCCAGGGGCGGTGCTCAAGCCTATTTCAATATCGATGCCGATTTGGTTACCTACGGAAAAACATTGGGCGGCGGCTTGGCCGTTGGCGTAATTTGCGGAAAATCTAAATGGATGAAACGCTTTGATGACAGCAAGCCTGGACAAATCTGTTTTGCAAGAGGTACCTTCAATGCCAACCCTTATGTGATGGGCAGCATGAATGTGTTTTTGAAGCAAATCTATAAACCTCAGATCAGCGCTCTTTACGAAACTCTGGATGCGACTTGGGAGCGTCGACTCAAACAAATGAACCAACGATTGAGAGATGAAAAATTGCCGCTCCAAGTAACGGGTATGTCGACTGTATGGACTATATTGTATGAAGTGCCCAGTCGTTACAACTGGATGTTTCAATATTATTTGCGCGACCAAGGTATTGCACTGAGTTGGGTGGGTACGGGTCGCATGATCTTTAGTTTGAATTTCTCGGATCAAGATTTTGAACAATTCATGAATCAATTTGTTCTTGCGGGCCACCAAATGGCTAACGATCAATGGTGGTGGACACCGCAAGGTCAAACTAATCAAAAAATCAGAAAACTCATATTTCGTGAAGTTTTGAAAGAAAAATTCAGTTGAATTCAATGTGATTTGATATGACCCATGGGGTCAATCAACTCACCACGTAACAAATAGACGGGCGACTTGTAATACAACTTGATGTCATGGAATGGATCGGTCATGATCTTGAATCCCCAGGCCAAGCCCGCTTGTAAATTTTCTTTGACCCACAATTGCAAAACACGAAAGACGAGTCCCGCAAGACCTAAAAATAACCATGCCATCCCCGTCATGCGAATGGGTGTGTCCTCATAAGCTTCGGGAACCGCCCAAGTTAAATACTGTGGCATAAAGTAAGCAACGACAGGAATCAAACCGCAAATGGTTAACAACACAATTTTGCGTTGTAAGTTGTAGCCCACTTTGATTTCTTCTTTGTATTCATGTGTAGCTTGATTGACTTCATCAAAACCTTTGGGCTCAAAAAAGAAATGGCCAATTTGGCGAGTTGTCATCGATACCAACCAAGCGACAAGACCTGCAATCACGGGGTCAATAAAAAGATAAGCGTAGGAGACTAAAAACGAAATTGCACTGATTAAATGCAAGGATTGGTTGATGCGACTGTGATGGTAATAGCGGTGATCATCCCAGCGTTGTGTTCTGAGCGTTTCAAAAAAATCTTGCATATAATCTCCTGATGATTGAGTGAATAACCTAATCACTATGCCCCAATTACATGAAATTTTGATGACACACCATCATCAAATATTCACAAAACAGTCATCAAACTGTTGCAATTGAGTGGCAAATTAGATGGTATGAACTTCCACTCTTCTATTCATGTTCAAAAAATAGCTGGCGAGCATGCCACTTTGCGAATCGCAGTGGTTACAGAGACTTATCCCCCCGATATCAATGGTGTTGCACACACCCTATCCAAAATTGTTGCAGGTCTCAAATCAAACGACCATGTGGTGTGGCTTGTGAGACCCCGTCAAGGTACAGGCGATTTACAAATCTCTGAAGACAAATTTCAAGAAGTTTTTGTCAAAGGTCTGCCCATCCCCTTTTATAAACAATTGAGAATGGGTTTGCCCGCCAAAAAAGAATTGACACGCTTATGGACGCAACATCGTCCCGATTTGGTGCATATTGCCACCGAAGGACCCTTGGGATGGTCGGCACTCAAAGTGGCGCAAAAACTTAAATTACCCATCAGTACAGATTTCAGAACCAATTTTCATGCATACAGCCAACACTATGGCATTGGATGGCTCAGAGGAGCCATCATGGCTTACATGAAAAAATTTCACAACGCAGCGCATAGCACCATGGTTCCAACACTTGCTCTCGAGCAAGAGCTGTCCTCACTTGGGTTTGAACGCTTGCACGTTGTTCCACGTGGTGTTGATACCGATCTCTTCTCGCCCGATAGACGGTCCGATGCATTGAGAGCATCATGGGGTGCCACACAGTCCACTCAAGTGCTGATTTGTGTTTCGCGCTTAGCGCCCGAAAAAAATATGCATTTAGTCGTTAAGGCCTATCAAGCGTTATACGCAAAAAACACAGATACAAAACTTGTCATCGTTGGCGATGGACCTATGCTCAATACTCTCAAAAATTTAGCACCTGACGCTATTTTTGCTGGATTTAAAACGGGCGAAGAACTCGCCATGCATTACGCGAGCGGAGATTTATTTGTTTTTGCAAGTCTTTCCGAAACTTTTGGTAACGTCACACTCGAAGCCATGGCCAGCGGCTTACCCATTGTTGCCTTTCGACACGCGGCAGCAGGAGAAGTCATCACCAGCGGAATTCACGGCATTTTGGTTGAACCAGGCGACGAGTCGCAATTTATTTCATCGGTTGCAAGCTTAGGTGGCGTCGAGCAACAACGCATATTTATCG
>Ga0214919_10004712_pt1 | contig 19754 bp, 12 predicted proteins | sample LL1503_MetaG_FD_177994 | JGI IMG/M metagenome (GOLD analysis project Ga0214919, IMG submission 177994) | Freshwater microbial communities from Lake Lanier, Atlanta, Georgia, United States - LL-1503 | ecosystem: Environmental > Aquatic > Freshwater > Lake | place: USA: Georgia | collected...
CAGCATTGGTCAGCCAGTTGTAGAACACTATGAGAGACTTGCAAAATTCAAGCAGAAACTGAATGAAGCGCTCAATCAATCAAAGCCTCTCATTGAACTCGATTACCCACTGATAGCTCGAGTTCACCCTCTGGCACCTCAGACGAAGCCGATAATGCAAGGTTTTCCATTCACAACCGGGCACCCAGCGAGGCAAATCGTAGAAGAAATCTTGACGTCACAATTGCCTGTTGGGGCACCATTGAATGGCTACTTCAGTTCTCGTGACACCGAGTCAGTTTTGATTTCGTCAATTCTTACTCATCCTGTTCACCCGATGACGGTGCAGTCGTTTGTTCAGCCTGTAAATACGGCCTTGTCAACTATCAAGTCTAAAGAAGGACTTCTACGGGGTTCCTTTTGGCAGTGGACTAGGACCAAGGTATTAGAAGATTCAATCCCATTACCAGACGATATTCGCCGAGCTATGATTCGAGGTTTCGTCGTAGGGCGTCTGCTTGGCTATGTCACAGCCGATCCCGCCGAGCCGATCATAATTTCAGGTGAAGACGGTAGTCGTCACACCTTTCCAGAGATTTTACTTACCAAAACTTCAGATGAGAACCTGTTGCCCGCGTTGATGGAATCGTTTGTTCTCTGTTTTGGACAAGTTTCATCATATGGAGAACGAGCCTTTGACGCGTATCAACAACTTTTTAAACTTGGTGAGTCAACCGGCGATCGATTCTCGGTACGTGCTGATTTATTGAATTTCCTAACAATTGGAGAAGAACGGCAAGACCGAATTGTAGATCAGCTTCGGGCACATTCCATGAAAGCCGATTCCATTGAGGGTCGTACTGCAAAATTGTTAGCAAATTTACAGTCAAACATAAATAGGTATACCAACCTGAAGAACTATACGTTTACGGGGCTTGAACACAGAACTTCTGAGGGTTCAGTAGTTCCAGAGGTGACCATGACTATTGAATTATTAAATGATCTACTTCTTGGATACGAAAATGTTAAGAGCGCAATCACTCTTATTGCTTCAGGTGGAGGAACGGGGGTGTGAGAAACCACCTAGTCATTCTTCTCCTCAGTTCTCAAGGGCAACAAGACGATCAAGTTATTTCCACTCTTAATGAATGGAATCAGTCGGCGATTATTGCAACATTCGCCACGCTACTTCGTGAATCAACGGATGGTGAACCAGTTGCTAATTTCTATGACGATGGCCGTATGGTCGAAATGGGTCTATTTGGACTTTTAGCGAACCGAGTTTGGACAAATATTTCAATAATTTCAATCAGAACCTCATCGGGGGGAGAGTTGAGTTATGAGGAAGAACTGTTTGAATCAAAATTATTAGACAGTATCAACAGGTCTTTCAGGGCTAATTCTGAAATTCTCATTCGAATAATGACGCTGTCTGTAGCTGATGCATTCAGTCCGGTTAATAGCGTTCGATTCTCGCCGCAATACGACACACACCTAGTCATAGAAGACACAATTTTGGCAGACGCTAAAGTGGCGGCTGTTCCCGTCACTGGCGCGCAGCGACCACTCGTTTTGACGCTGACAGCCTTGCTCGCAGGTGGGGGATTTGTATGGCAATCAGCCCCAATCGTCACTCGACGAGATTCACCTGAGGGTCAGTTAGTTCCTGTACGGGTCATTCGTTCAATGTTGCGGGTTGTTAACGGTGGACATCTAACAGACGACATAGTTGTCGGAGCGTTTCCAGTAAGTGGGCCTTGGTCTGTGCCACCTGAAATGCAACAAGTTCGTGCTGCGCCACTTGGTGTGCCGGTTCCTCATGTTGTATCTGACAGCCTTGCTCAATCGGCAGGATTCCACTTTGCTGTCTGGAGGAGCCCACCTCAGCCAAGAGCTAAAGAAATCGGTTTGCTTGACGGTTTGAAGTTGTTCTTCAAAAATTTCTTCAAGATTGTTGCTGATTTACCAGGCCGCATGATTGAGCGGGGTAAAGAGTGGGCTGGTTCAAAAGCTGCAGACATTATGCAACGAATGACATTCGGTGATAATTCTGCTTACAAGTTGGCATATCGACCGGGAACATCCCACGACGACTTCAATACGTTACAAGAACTTCAACGTGCTGGATTTGGTGAAGCAGTATTCCCAATGGCCGATTCTCGACCGTGGGATCTTTTGGTTTCTTCCTCATTTGGATTGGTCGATGGCGGCGAAATGCCCACAGGTATTGAAGCTCCGCAAGAGGGTTCGAAACGCCTTGTCTATATTGATCCAAAAGTTATTGCACCGAGTCCGAGCGAACTCCCGTTTATCCTGAATTCTGTTGAAAGTTCTGTGTTGGGACTTCCCGAAAGTGGATATGAGATCGGCTCGATGGATGTTGCAGGGGCAACATCGCTAGATGGACTTCTCGCTGCCTACAGAGGCAGTGGAACACAACACGTAGACCTTGAGAGTTTGAAGCGAGTAGTCAAAAATAAGAATGCTGAACAAGAAAAAACTAGTGCTGAAGATAATTTTTCCGACCCGGAAAGACATCGTCCGTCGCATCCGAAATTTCGGCAGAGTGAGTACTCGCCATTGGCAATTTTCTATTCCGGTTCCAATCAATCATTGCTTGAAAAATTTGAAGAAGGAACACGTACTTGGAAAATAGCACTTGACGAGTTTGAAACTGTCGATGGACCATTTATTCGGAATGGTCGATGCGATCACTGTGGAACAGCTTTCTTATTAGGAGTCGTCTACCGTCATGAACCTTCTGGAAAATTGCTCCACCTTGGAAATATATGTGCGAGAAAAATTTATCCTCGTCTCACAGTGGGCGATGAAACTCGTCAAATTATTGATGAGCTGGAGCAACGTTGGATTGAATGGAAAGGTCTACGTGAAAACACGTATCTTTGGAGGGCTGGACGTCATATTGAGGATGGAATTTCTCGATCAAAGCAGAGTTTGACGCAAAGTATTGAAATTGCCGCGGAACCAGATCCAGAATTGAATGAGCTTGAGGCTCCGGTGCGAGCAAAAATGAAAAAAGCTAAAATATTCGCGGCCGTTTCTGTGCTTACAGGCCTCGTTGTCGGCGTGGCGCTCTCGGTTGTTTTTGCAATTGTTTCGCTCATCTATTGCATCATTGCATTTGGAGGCATTGTTATTGGTTGGATATTGCGATTAGCGAGGCTGACTCGAGATTTAGCGGCAGTTCAATTCAAGTTGAACCAAAAAGACTCTGCCCGACTGCTCGCGATGCAACGCGCAAATCACGACAGTAAAGAGTTTGCTCGGCTTCTTTCGTTACGGACACAATTCTCTGATTGGCAAGCAGTTATTCGGGAAATTGTGCACGCCCCCTTTGGAAGGTCGCTTGATGAAGGTGAACGAGTTGACAAACTCAGCACAATTTCACGTCCTCAAAGCTTCCTTTTGGGTCAAGCACGACCATCGACAGACCAACTCACACAAGCCCAGTTGAAGGCAAAGTCAGTGACGATTCATCAAGGTTGGCTGACTGAAGTCTTTGATACCGCAGTTGCGAAATGGGAAGACCGATATCGTCGTTTTCGTTTGGCCGGGGAAGCCGAGGATTTGTCTCCAACGATGGATAATTCGGATCCTGAATCTTTAGCTGGCAGTTATGGTAAAGACGAAAACATGTATTACCCAAGAAGCGACTTCCGAAGAAGACTGGTGGTTGGAGGAATACGTGAAGCTGCTATCAACGATCGAATCGGTCAAATCTTAGAATCGCTCGCCGAGCAACCTCTGAGTAGCTTGCTCTCGGACGTGGTCATATCTGGACCAGGAGCGGCGTTGTCCGGAGTTTCGCCTGATGAATTGTTGGATGGAATCAAAGCGAAGCCGGCACCTCAGTTCTCTGCTGATCTGTTTGGTATTGATCAATTGGATTTACGTCTTGAAAATCACGAGTTCTCGATCACTGGACCTACTGAATCAACTGATTTTATGAAATCTCAGGCAGTTGGCTCGGGCAAAGTTTTTACTGCAGCCTCATGGAGAATGGACTTTTCGAAACCAGTGCATCCCTCTTTACTCATGCGAGCTGTTACTCATAAAGAAGAAACTTCCAAAATAGACAAGACAGAACCTCCAAGAGAATCGGTGGTATGACATGGGCACTCTTGGTCAGTTGGCAGTATTTCTAGTCTTTGGAGCACTTGCGATTTCGTGGTTATTGATTTTCTCGTTACTCACTGCGTTGGTCGCGAAGATTCGAGATGTTGATGTCCCGCTTGGGGCAATGTATGGGGCAGTATTGGGCCCCATTGGGTTTGTTGCTGTCATTGTGTTACCGAAGAGGTTGATGACGCCATCAATGGCATCAGGACGAATTTCTCGATATTCACAAACACCGATTTTGTCTGATAGCGAGGATCCGTATATCTGATGACTAATTCTTTTGACGACTTTGACGACTTTGATAGTGGTTTGTTGCCAGTGAATACTCCTGCGATACAAAAGCGTAAATCAAGTTTTGTAAAACAGGAAAACTACGTAGTTGGGTTAATCGGCGTGGCACTCGTGCTCGCGAGCGCCTGGTTACCTTGGGTAGTTGTTCGACTTCCGGGTTCCTCCGTTACACACCTCTATGACTTCACTACGGGTCGTGGAGCAACATCGTTTTATTTTCTTGTGGCTTTACCGATTTTGGGCGGCGGCATAGCTTGGGCAGCGAAACAAAGAGCTGGCCTCGTGGTTGCGTCGGTCAGTTCAATGGGGCTTGGCGTGCTCTCACTAATAGTGATTGCGGCCCTAAGTACGGTGTCGTCATTTATTCCCAATATTGGAATACTCGGATCCGAAATCGCTACTGGGCGTGTTTCGCCCGGAGCTGGTGCATCCATCTGTTTGATCGGCTGCTTGTTAATGGGAATGGTCGCGATAGTTGAATTTGGAGAAATGCGGGGAGTTGGAATTTCACTAGATATTCCATTTCAACAGGTTTTTCTGTTGGGTGGGTTAATTGTTGGTGAAGTGGCGAGTCATGTTCCTTGGACTTCAATTCGATTTACATCTGGTGGACCCACTGTTGAAGTAAGTGGAGACGGACTTCTGGGAAGTTTTTTTGTCCAATTATTGGGTTGGGCCGCAATCGTGATTTGGATGCTTTCTTTTTTGGTTTCACATAAAGCCGTACGGGGCGTGGCTCTTATTGTTACTTCTGTAGTTGCAACAGCAAGATTGGCCTACGCAGTTCTTCTATGGGTGAGCTCAGCTGCTGCTAAATCGCTCGTGCCCGATTCTGTTGGCAATGCAATCCACTCAACAATTGAGCCGGGCATGATCGCCACAATTTTGTTATCCCTTGTCGTATTTGTTTTTGTTGTACTTGAACTCTTAAAGAAAAATGATTCAACGAAATGAAAGTGATCGAGATGAAATCAAATCTGAAAAGTCGAATGAAGATCGTGGTACCCATTTGTTTCTTATTGCTGCCTCTAGCTACATCATGTTCGCAAAATGAGGTTGATGATTTGAATAAGAATATCAATGATCTAAATCAAGGATTGAACGACTTACAACCCACCATTGACTCAATTGTTGATGATCTAAATTCAGCAATTGACGATTTCAACCAATCCTTGAATTCATAAGCAATAAGTTAATAAACGATTTGCGCTAACAAAATGAACACACTTTTCGATGACCTGGTCGTTTGATAAAAATCATTGAATAAGGGGGAGAAAATGATTGTTTCAATTCCACGAGCCGAATGGATGCAGGCTGTTGAATTAGTGAAGTTCACGGGGAGTGACCACAGTTCGGCCACCGGATATGTCCTTGTATTTACCCATGAAGGCAAACGCCATTGGTTGTCCTCAGATCTTATCTCGGGCTTGCATTTTCCAGGTGCTGAAGATCCAGGCGATTGGGCACTGAATATTCCGATCATGGCTTTCGCAGCGACTCAGAATAATTTGATTGGGGTTGACTCGGTAGAGATTCATATCGATGAAGAGTCGCGGCGAACCGTCATTACGGCTTCAGCAACGGAATTCAGTTTTGATCGCCTTGTCGCCGATCACCCTGCTCGAGATTTGAATTGGTCAAAGCCGATTGACGGGGCGTCAATCACGGTGAATCGTGCTCAACTTCAGCAGACACTTGATCCTCGTCCAATCGATCCCGTTAATTCAGATAAAGAGAAAGTCCCCGTTGTGTTTTGTATTTCTACGCGAGGTCTGACTATCTCGACGATATATGCCAATACCGGACATTCCGAGGTTTTGATTCCAGGAGTACACGAAGGAGCTGAATTTGAAGTTCGCTTGTATTTGAATCAACTGATGAAGGTTGTTTCAACACTTTTTTCGGGCGAAGAATGCACGATCACAATTCCTGCCTTTGCTGGGAATCCGTTGCATTTTGAATGTGGGATCGACACTGGCTTGGTGATGCCCGTACAAACGAGCTTTGAGATGGCGGTCAGTCGAGTACGTGATGTTATTGGTGAAGCTTTAGGCAACGTGGCCTTAGAGCGAGACAACGATGGTGATTACCCACTTCGTCGGCACGGGCTACCGATATACGGTCGGTTTCACAATGACGATAACCCTCTCTTCCAAGTTTTTGCTGTGGTACTAGATGGTGTTGAGGAATCACCGGAACTCTATGCGGAATTGAACTCGCTAAATGCCAATTTGCAGCAAGCAAGAGTTTTTCATGTTGATGACCAAGTTTTGGCCGAGGTTGATTTAGTTGCTGAATCTTTAGACAGCGTCGAACTCATTACGGCTATGAATCACATACAGAAATTTGCGGAATCAATCGCTCCAACTTTGCGGGTTGTATTCGGTGGTGAGGACAATTTGCCTCCTGAAGAATTCCGATGGATGAATTACCGCTCAACGATAGTGAGTGCTGAAGTTGTGCCAGGATTAGATACCGCATTGACCGGAGTAGACGGCGATACTGAGTGGCCGTTCCCTGGACCGGTTTTTGTGATTACAGGGTGGAATCCGCAGGGCGTAAATCGTCCAGGTGACTACACCAATTCACTCATCGCCCGAGACGTGCTTCATCAAGGAGGACGTTTAGTGCTCGGTCAAGGATCATCGCCAGATGGAGAACACATTGAGCCAAGCGTGATTGCTTGGGGAATCAACTTAGATTTCGCTAGAGACCTTGGTCGCCGTGCTGATCAAGAAGCAATCTTCATGATTGATGAGGACAACGTCTACTTAACTGCTTGTTTCTATGACCGTACTGAACACTGGCCACGCCTAGCTCAGTAGCGGAATGAGAGCAGAGAAAACTCACTCACTCGGGGTCAGAGTCGGGGGTGGTGGCTGATCCACCATCGCCAACGCCAGCGAGTTCAATCGCGGCCGGAGGTTGGAAACCCTCGACTGCCTTGAAGCCCAACTGCTTTTCACCGGGACGCTCGGGATCGTCTTCAACGTCAACGACAATGATCTCGCCAGCAGTGAACTGCTTGTACAAGATCTTCTCGCTGAGCGCATCTTCGATGAGTCGCTGAATGGCACGACGCAACGGACGTGCACCCAACTGCGGGTCGTAACCCTTGTCGGCCAAGTGTTCTTTGGCAGCAACAGTGAGTTCGATACCAAGACCTTGGCTTTCGAGCTGTCCAGCCAAACGCACCAACATGAGATCAACCATCTGAATAACTTCTTCTTTGGCCAACTCGTGGAACACAATGACTTCGTCGATGCGGTTCAAGAACTCGGGACGGAAATGGTTCTTGAGCGAATCCATGACCTTGTCCTTCATGCGCGTGTAGCTCATGGCTTCGTCGACCTTGGTGAAACCAACATTGGCTTTACGCAAGTCGGCAGTACCAAGGTTTGACGTCATGATGATCACGGTGTTGCGGAAGTCAACAGAACGACCCTGACTGTCGGTCAAGCGACCTTCTTCAAGAATCTGCAGCAACGTGTTGAACACGTCGGGGTGAGCCTTTTCGATTTCGTCGAACAACACAACACTGAACGGCTTGCGTCGAACAGCTTCGGTGAGTTGGCCACCTTCTTCGTAACCGACATAGCCGGGGGGCGAACCAACCAAACGGCTCACGGTGTGCTTTTCCATGTACTCAGACATGTCGAGTGTGATGAGCGACTTCTCGTCACCAAACAAGAACTCACTGAGTGTCTTGGCAAGTTCGGTCTTACCAACACCGGTGGGTCCGAGGAAAATGAATGAACCGCTCGGACGCTTCGGGTCTTTGAGACCAGCACGCGTACGACGAATGCTTTGCGAGACAGCCTTGATGGCGTTCTCTTGACCGATGATGCGCTTGTGCAGTTCGCCTTCCATGTTGAGAAGCTTCTGTGTTTCGGCTTCGGTCAACTTGTAGACGGGAATACCGGTCCAGATGCTCAGCACCTCGGCGATGCACTCTTCGTCAACTTCGTCGAACAGATCGACACCACTGGCTTTAATTTCGGCTTCTTTCGCCGCCTTTTCAGCCTGGATGTTCTTCTCTTCGTCGCGCAAACGACTGGCCTCTTCGTAGTTCTGATCTTCAACAGCCTTCTTCTTGGCCTCTTGCACTTCGGTCAGACGAGTTTCCATCTCTTTGAGATCGGGCGGAGTCTGCATGCGCTTGATGCGCAAACGACTACCGGCTTCGTCAATGAGGTCGATGGCCTTGTCGGGAAGGTGACGATCGGCAATGTAACGGTCGGCCAAGTTGGCGGCCGCAACAAGTGCTTGATCGGTGATGGTGACACGGTGATGTGATTCGTACTTGTCGCGAACACCACGGAGAATTTCGATGGTGTGCGCAACCGACGGCTCATCAACTTTGACGGGCTGGAAACGACGTTCGAGTGCAGCATCTTTTTCGAGGTGCTTGCGGTATTCGTCGAGAGTGGTTGCACCAATGGTCTGCAATTCACCACGAGCCAACATGGGCTTGAGAATGCTTGCAGCATCAATGGCACCTTCGGCAGCACCAGCACCAACGAGAGTGTGAATTTCGTCGATGAACAAAATGATGTCGCCGCGGGTCTTGATCTCTTTGAGAACTTTCTTCAAGCGCTCTTCGAAGTCACCGCGGTAGCGGCTACCAGCAACGAGTGAACCGAGGTCAAGGGTGTACAACTGCTTGTTGCGCAAAGTTTCGGGAACATCGTTGTTGACAATCTTTTGTGCAAGACCTTCAACGATTGCGGTCTTACCAACACCAGGCTCACCGATGATGACCGGGTTGTTCTTGGTGCGGCGCGACAAGATCTGCATGACGCGTTCCATTTCGCGGGCACGACCAATAACCGGATCGAGCTTCTTCTCGCGAGCGAGCTGCGTGAGGTTGCGACCGAACTGATCGAGAATTTGGCTGTTGCCTTTTTCGCCGTCTTCACCTTTGGCGGGACGCTCGCTGCCAGCTTCTTTGCCGCCGCCAGGTGCACCTTCGGTTTTGCCTTGCGGTCCCTGATAACCCGACAACAACTGAATAACTTGCTGACGCACACGACTGAGGTCGGCGCCCAACTTCACGAGAACTTGTGCGGCGACTCCTTCGCCTTCGCGAATGAGACCCAACAAAATGTGTTCGGTGCCGATGTAGTTGTGACCCAACTGCAGAGCTTCACGTAATGAAAGCTCGAGAACTTTTTTGGCGCGTGGGGTGAAAGGAATATGACCCGATGGCGACGATCCACCCTGACCAATGATTTCTTCAACTTGCGCGCGTACTGCTTCGAGTGAGATACCCAAAGTTTCGAGTGCCTTCGCAGCAACACCTTCACCTTCGTGAATGAGACCAAGCAAGATGTGCTCGGTTCCGATGTAACTGTGATTGAGCAAACGAGCTTCTTCTTGGGCCAGCACAACAACTCGTCGGGCCCGGTCTGTGAAGCGTTCGAACATGCTTAGCCTTTCGTCGAAGTCAGAGGCTTGAAGTTCTGACTTGAAAATCACTCTATCTGTGGTGAGTGGGGTGAATAGGTGGCAGAGCACACCAAAAAATGTGTGAGACATGACTCATTGTTTGTCTCAAAAAATCCCGAAAAATGGGAATAAATCAAAGATTTCTTCAGGGAAATCTCATTGTCTTAAACGATCTAAAGTGCGGGGGTGACACAAACGACGCGCGGGAATTTTCAACGATCTTTTGCACCAGATCATTCGCAAACGATCACTCTTTCGGGCGGGCAAATCACACACGTGAAACATGCCGAACAATCAGAGATTTTGCGGCGTCAGTTTTATGAAGTTCGTCAAGGTGTGTGGACGCTGGTCGGAAACGGACTGTCGAATCAGACTTTTGTGGAAGGCCCCGAGGGGATTATCGCTATAGATACGGGTGAATCGACCGAAGAAATGCGTGAAGCAATCGCCGAATTGCGCCAGGTGACCGATCGGCCGATTGTGGCCGTGCTGTACACGCACTTTCACTATGTGGGCGGAACCGAAGCGGTTTTTGAAGATCGGGCGGCACAGGGGATTGCCGACCCTCGAGGTATCCAAATATATGGTCACGAAAAGGTGGCCTACAACCGCAGTCGCACAGCGACCGAGATCGCCACGGCTTATGGGCGAGGACTCGTTGAGCAATTTGCCCTGATGTTGCCCGCAAATGGCCCCGATGGGCTGGTCAACGTGGGGCTTGGGCACTTTTACCGTAGCCCCGCCCATGCCCCATTTACTTCGGCTTTTGTGCCCCCGACCAGGACTTTTAGTGATTCAGCCACCCTAGAAGTGGCCGGATTGACGATCGTTGTCACCCACGCCCCCTCAGATGCGGACGATTCGGTGACTTTTTGGTTCCCGAGCCTGGGTGTGGCCGTGCACAACCTGGTCTGGCCCGTGCTTTTTAACATTTTCGCCATTCGGGGCGAGGAATACCGCGATCCGCAGGTGCTCATGCGAGGAATCGACCATCTGCTGTCGCTGAAAGCCGAGCACCTCGTTGCCGCCCATGGCCCGCCGATGTCGGGGTCGACCGAGATAGCGAATCGGGTCACCAAATATCGCGACGCCATCCAGTTCATCTGGGATCAGTCGGTGCGGTTTGTTAATAAGGGTTTCACGGCCGCCGATGTGGGGCACTTGGTGAACTTGCCGCCCGAATGTGATGACGACTTCATCACGGCCGAACGTTATGGCGTGACCGAACATCACGCCCGTCAAATTCGTAACGGACTTTTCGGATGGTTTGATGGCGAAGAGTCGCAACTGTTTCCGTTGCCCAGTGATGAACGTTCGCGACGAATGATTGAAGGTTTTGGTGGACGCGACAAAGTTCGATCGTTGGCGCGTGCTGCATTAGGTATTGACGATGTTCGTTGGGCGACCGAGTTGTCGACATGGTTGGTGCGCTCGTCTGGTGTCGGTGAAATTGCTGATCAAATTGACCGGCAACTTCTTGCCGATTGTTTGCGGACAATTGGTCAACGCACAACTGCTGCGAATATTCGTGTGTGGTGTTTAACGCGGGCTTTGTCGCTTGAAGGAAAAGTTGATGTATCACGTTTGTATCAACATCGCTTCAATCGTAAACAAGTGCTGTCGTCGCCCATTGAAAGTTCGGTGCATATTTTACGAGTGCTTGTCGATAGTGAACGCGCGCATTTACTGAATGTGCACATTGCTTTTGATTTTGGTGATCGCGGAACCACTGGCTTACATATTCGTAACAGCGTCGCAAGTGCAACGAATGGTTTGGGAGCGGCACACACCGTGACGTGCAACCTTGAAGCCTGGGCCGATCTTTTGACGGGCAAATTGCTGTTGTCGTCGGCGATTGATGCTGGAAAAGTTGTGGTAACCGGCGACGTTTCAGCAGTGAAGACAGCGTTAGCGATCTTTGAAGTTGAAGGTTTACGTTCATGAACACTTCGCTGCCACGGGCCACCGCACCGTTTGCTGGAAAGACCGGACGACTGGTTCCTGAATCTGAAGGTGCACCAGTCCCGCAAGTGAAGGCGCCAACTGATGCTCCAAATATTTTGGTCATCATTCTTGATGACGTGGGCTTCGGCTCCTTCGGAACTTTCGGTGGACCAGTACCCACACCAGGCCTTGATCTAGTTGCAAAAAAAGGTTTGCGTTACAACCGCTTCCACACCACTGCACTGTGTTCGCCTACTCGCGCTGCGTTGTTGACCGGACGCAATCATCACGCAGTGCACATGGGTGGTATTCCCGAAATGGCGAATGGCTTTCCTGGCTACGACACGATCATTCCTCCCGAAGCAGCAACGGTTGCCCAAGTGTTACGCATGAACGGTTATGCCACTGGATGTTTTGGTAAATGGCATCTCACACCGATGTGGGAGATGGGGCCAGGTGGACCTTTTGATCGTTGGCCAACCGGAATGGGCTTCGATCGCTTCTACGGAATTCTTGGAGCTGAGTCATCGCAATACGAACCGCCGGTGTACGACCAAACAACTCCAGTGTCGCCACATCTTGGTCATGAGAATTATCACCTCACCGAAGACCTGGTTGATCAAACCATTAACTGGATTGATCGTGTCAGCGTGTCGTCACCAGGAAAACCGTTCTTTTGTTATTTGCCAACGCCAGCCGTGCACGCACCACATCACGCACCACGTGAATGGATTGACAAATTTGCTGGGCAATTTGATGCGGGCTGGGACGCGTTGCGGGCCGAGATTTTCCAACGTCAGATTGAGCTGGGCGTTATTCCGGCCGACACCGAATTAACTCAGCGACCCGAAGAAATCGTGTCATGGGATGAATACCCCGATCGCTACAAGCCAGTAGCAAGTCGACTCATGGAAGCTTTCGCCGGCTTCTTGGCGCACACCGATCATCACATTCATCGTCTGCTCACGTCGCTTGAAGAGCGCGGCATGTTGGACAACACACTGGTGTTCTATATCACCGGCGACAACGGTGCGTCGGGTGAAGGAACATTGCATGGTGCGTGGAGCGCGCCATCATTTCAAAATGGTCGACCTGAAGACCCCGAGTGGTTACTTGAACACATGGATGATTTCGGTAGCGCCGATTGCGAGAACCATTACAACTATCCGTGGGCATGGGCACTTGATTCGCCATTCCAGTGGATGAAACAAGTTGCATCACACTTTGGCGGAACACGCAACGCGATGGCGGTGTCGTGGCCAAAGGGCATCACCGACGCTGGTGGATTGCGCACGCAGTTTCACCATGTGGTTGATATTGCGCCGACCATTTATGAAGCGTGTGGCATTACGCAACCGAGCAGTGTTAACGGAATTGAACAGATGGAAGTTCATGGCACATCAATGGCCTACACGTTTGATGATGCCGATGTTGCTGATCGTCACGAGACTCAATACTTCGAGATGATGGGTAACCGTGGCGTGTATCACCGCGGTTGGATGGCTTCGTGTTTCCATGGTCGACCACCGTGGATTCGTTGGCAGGGCATGCCCTTTGATGGTGAACAAGAGCGTTGGGAGTTGTACGACTTACGTACCGACTTCTCACAAGCTGTTGATGTTGCTGCGCAATTTCCCGAGAAGTTGGCCGAGTTGATGGAAGTCTTCGATCACGAGGCTCGACGCAACAGCGTGTATCCGATGCGCGACCCCGGTTCGGGTTCGCAACTTGTTGCACCAGTGCCGTCGAGTTTGGGCGATCTCACCAAGATGACGTACACCTCGGCGCACGCGCGCATGCCCGAGTTCAGCGTGGTGAATGTTAAGAACACGTCGTGGCGGATGACTGCAGTTGTCGAAGTTGGTGAAGGTGCGCACGGAGTGATCGCATGTCAGGGCGGCAACATGGCTGGCTGGTCGTTGTATGTGTCAGAAGTGGGTGTGCCAACTTTTCATTACAACTGGTTCGGTCATCAACACACATCGGTCGCCGCACGGACTGCACTCACAGCGGGGCGCCATGAGATCGACATGTTGTTTGCCTACGACGGTGGCTTTGCTGCTGGCGGAGATGTGGCGTTGTCGATCGACGGTGTTCTAGTTGCCGAGGGTCATGTGCCCAACACGGTGCCAGTGATCTTCTCGATGAGTGGTGAGACTTTTGATGTGGGCATTGATACCGGCGCACCGGTTGGCCCGTACCCACATCAGTTCGAATTCGCCGGCAAGATTGTCGGCGTCACCATTGAACGCCTTGGCGAACGACCCGAGGCAGTGCTTCAGGCCATGCGTGATGGGCAGATTCGGGCGAGCATTGCCTCGCAGTAATGGGCTGTAACCGTTGACACGCCGAAATCATTGGCTCCGACTTAGGGTGCTTGTGAAAATGTGGCATAGCCTGACGACGTGAGCCAGACGCCGTTGTTTGATCTCGAGTCTTCTGATGCCGACCGTCGTCGGGTTGAAGAGGCATTACTCGAAGCAATTCAAACCCCTGATGCGTATCTCACCGAAATCGCCTCGCACTTATTGCTCGCTGGCGGAAAGCGTTTGCGACCGATGTTCTCGGTGGTGGCTTCGCAAGTAGCTGGTGCACCAACAACCGAAGATGCAGTTCAAGGTGGCATCTCATGCGAGCTCGTACATCTTGGTTCGCTGTATCACGACGACGTAATGGATGAATCACCAACTCGTCGCGGTGTTGAAACCGTGAATGCCAAGTGGGGTAACTTGCAGGCAATTTTGGCTGGTGACTTTTTGTTGGCACGAGCATCCGAAATTGCGGCATCACTTGGCACCGAAGTTGCGGCGTTGTTGGCCCGCACGATTGGTCGCTTATGCGAAGGTCAGATTGAAGAGTTGCGACACACCTACAACGTCGCGCGACCAGTTGAAAGTTATTTGTCATCGATTAGTGGCAAGACCGCATCGTTGTATGCAACCGCCGCTCGTATCGGTGGTTTGGTTTCGAAGTTTGATGTACCCATGGTGAATGCGCTCACCGCCTATGGCGAGGCTTACGGCATGGTCTTTCAGATTGTTGACGACTTGCTCGACTTGTCGGCATCCGACGCTCAACTTGGCAAGCCATCAGGTCACGACATGGTTGAAGGCGTCTACACATTGCCCGTGTTGCACACCTTGGCATCGGGCGGAGTTCCGGCCCGCGAATTGGCTGATATTTTGGGCAAGCCACTCGATTTAGCTGAGCGCGATAAGGCATTGTCGATCGTCCGTTCAAACGGCGGCGTCGAAGCTGCAATCGAAGTTGCCGAAATGTATGTTGAGGCAGCTGAAGAAGCATGTCGTGCATTGCCTAATTCGGCAGCGACGGTAGTTTTGCGATTCGCACCGAATCATTTGTTGTCAACGGTTCGCTGAAATTTTAAAGATGAGTTAGTTGCCCCAGCGGGATTGGCCAAAGCGGTATCCGACACTGCGAACTGTCTGAATCAGGTTCGCTTGCTCTTCACCTAACTTGGCCCGCAGTCGACGAATATGCACGTCAACCGTTCGAGCGCCGCCGTAATAGTCGTATCCCCATACACGCGACAACAGAATTTCACGAGTGAAAACCTTGCCGGGGTTCTGGGTAAGAAACTTCAATAGTTCATATTCCATGTAGGTCAAGTCGAGTGGGCGACCATCAATTGAAGCCTGATAGGTCTCGAGGTTGAGGGCAAGTCCGCCATAGTCGACCACATCGGGTTTGATACTCGACGACATGTGAGCAAACACATGCTTGAGACGAGCTTCAAGTTCGCGTGGGTGGAAAGGCAACAAACAGAAATCGGTAAACAACTCGTCGCGCAAAGTGAGGTCGTCAAGTTGTGCTCCAGTTACTAACAACATCAACGGCACTTGAATTCCGTCGCGCTTACGCAACGCACGACATACTGCCCATGCGCCTTCCATATCTTGGTCGGCCATCACAATGGCACCGAGCCAACCTTCGGTTGGTTCGGCCTTGATTACGGCGTCCGCAGAACCAAAAGCCTTCCAACGAAAGCCGGCCATGTCGAGAGTGCGCGCCAGTTCGGGCGATGGCGACTCGGGAAAGACTGCGATGAGATCCATGATGATGTTCTCGCTCAGATGCTCTTTAAGTAGCGCTGAAGTTCAAATGGTGTCACTTGCGTTTTGTAACCACGCCATTCAGATCGCTTGTTACGCAAGAACCATTCGAAGATATGTTCACCAAGAGCTTCACGTACCAACGTCGATGACTCCATCACGTTGAGTGCTTCAGACAACGACTGCGGTAATTGTGCGATACCCAACTTGTCGAGATCACCGTCGTGCATTTCGAATAAGTTGGCATCTGCTTCTGCCGGCAGTTCGTAATTCTGTTCAATGCCGCGCAACCCAGCAGCCAAGATCACCGAGAACGCCAAGTAGGGGTTACACGCCGGATCGGGTGAACGATATTCAATACGCGTTGCCGACGGATTGGCCTTCTTGGGAACGGGCACACGAATGAGGCCACTGCGGTTGTTGCGTGCCCAAGAGACATGCACAGGTGCTTCAAAACCAGGCACTAAACGCTTGTAACTATTGACTGTTTGGTTTGTGACTGCGGTGATTTCACTGGCGTGATGCAACAAGCCCGCCATGAACTTCTTTGCGGTATCGGACAAGTTGTAAGCATCATCAGGCGAATAAAACGCATTGCTGTCGCTGTCGTCGGTGCCGTTATTGTTAAACAAAGACAAGTGCAAGTGCATTCCGCTGCCTTGCACACCTTCAAGCGGCTTAGGCATAAAAGTTGCGTGCACACCTTGAGCTGCCGCTACTTCTTTCACGACCAATCGGAAAGTCATCACACTGTCGGCCATGGTGAGCGCATCGGTATGACGCAAATCGATTTCGTGTTGCGACGGAGCATCTTCGTGGAACGAATACTCCACCGGAATACTCATGGTCTCGAGTGTGCGAATGGTTTCTTTGCGCAACGTGCCAGTGACATCAGTTGTGGTGAGGTCGAAGAACGATGCTTCATCAAGCGGCTTAGGTGGCTGACCATTTTCGGGAGGAGCGAAATAGAAGAACTCCATGTCGGGTGCGATCAAGAAATCGAGTCCCATTGCTTGGGCGCGTTGCAAGTTGCGACGCAGCACCTGACGGGGGTCGCCACCAAATGGTGAACCATCAAGGTTGTAAATATCGCAGAACACGCGCGCTTCGGGCGCTTTGTTGTCGGCCCACGGCAACATCACGAATGTGTTGGGGTCGGGAATCGCGAGTACATCACTTTCTTGCACGCGTGAGAATCCATCAATTGATGAACCGTCAAAGGTCATGCCATCTTCGAGTGCATTCTCAAGTTCGGCTGGGCTAATGGCGAAGCTCTTGAGGTTGCCCAAGACATCGGTGAACCACAAACGAATAAGTCGGACGCCGCGCTCTTCGACGGTGCGAAGCACGTAGTCACGCTGTTGATTCAGCATGTTCATAGTTTCAGTCTGCCTTTGCTGTTTTGATAAATGACCCAAAAAATGAAACTAGGGGCCGGGTTTCCCCAGCCCCCAGTTCAGATTGCTTCCACCTCGATGAGTCGAGGCAAGGTGTGTGGCCTCAGCCGCAAACTGTCTCAAGAAGGAGACGGCAGACGGTGTACGGATCCATGTTGGCGTTCGGACGACGGTCTTCGGCGTAGCCACGACCGGACTTTTCAACCTGGAACGGAATACGGATTGAAGCACCACGGTCGGAAACGCCGTAGCTGAACTTGTTCCACGGGGCGGTTTCGTGCTTGCCGGTGAGGCGGCTTTCGATGTCGTGACCGTAATTGGTGACGTGCTCCATGACCTTCTTGCCGATGGCGTTACATGCAGCAGTGATGGCCTTCATGTCCTTGTCGTTACGCATGGCCTTGGTTGAGAAGTTGGTGTGAGCACCAGCTCCGTTCCAGTCACCCTTTTGCGGCTTAGCAGCCAAGGTGATGACTACGTCGTAATCTTCGGCGATGCGGTGCAACAACCAGCGTGCGACATGCATGTGGTCACTCACGGTGAGTGCGTCAGCGGCACCAATCTGGAATTCCCACTGACCGGGCATGACTTCGGCGTTGGTGCCTTCGATCATGAGACCAGCATCGAGGCAAGCCTGGGTGTGCTCTTCAATGATCTCGCGACCAATGACGCGGCCGGTGCCGACGCCGCAGTAGTACGGACCTTGCGGTTCGGGGAATCCGCCACCGACGGGGAAGCCGAGGGGACGGCCGTCGGGACGAAGCATGGTGTATTCCTGCTCGATACCGAAGATCATTTCGTCAGCGGCGTACTTCTTGGCAGCCTTGGCGCAAGCGGCACGGGTGTTGGTTGCGTGAGGCTTACCGGTGGTTGCCGACGTGACTTCACACAAAACGAGAATGTTGTCGCCGCCACGGATGGGGTCGGGACAGGTGAATACAGGAATCAAGGCACAGTCGGACTTGTCGCCCGATGCCTGATTGGTTGACGAACCGTCGAAACCCCAGTTTGGAGGGGTAGTGACGTCGTCCGCCAAGATCTTGGTCTTTGAACGGAGCAACGGTGTCGGCTCGGTGCCGTCGATCCAGATGTATTCGGCTTGATAGGCCACTTGGTCCTCCAGGGATTTGGTCCGGCGATGCCGGGTTAGTTGTACGGGGCAGCGAAAGGTTCGCAGGGGGGCATTTCTCGGTCGTTGCCCAATTGTGAACGCTGTGTGAACCATCTTTGGTTCACGGCGCAACAACGAACTCAAACCGCAGTCGTAACGGTAACCGCAAACCTTCCGAACGCCCACACTGGCGGTGCGGTTAGCCTCGCAGATGTGGCAACTTTGCGCGTCGGCTTGGCTCAGATGAACCCCACCGTGGGCGACTTGGCGGGTAATCGAACGTTGATTGCCGACTTGTATGCCCAAGCCGTTGCGGCGCACTGCGATGTCGTGGCGTTTAGTGAGTTGTCGGTGACGGGTTATCCACCTGAAGACTTGGTGTTGAAACCTGGCTTTGTACGCGACAACCGAATTGTGGTTGAAGACCTCGCGAAGATGACCGGCTCGTGTGTTGCAGTGATTGGTTTTGTTGATAGCGGCATTGGTCATCAAGTGGCCTCGGGTCGACCTGTGATTTATAACGCCGCGGCCGTGTGTGCAAACGGCGCGATTCAATACGTGTATCACAAACGGTTGTTACCGAACTACGACGTGTTTGATGAAGAGCGCACCTTTGAACCAGGTAGCGGTGAGCACCACATTTTTGATGTGGCTGGCGTGAAGTGTGCCGTGTCAATTTGTGAAGACATCTGGCGTGCCGATGGTCCTGTCAGTCAGCAAGCTCGTGTGGGTGCACAAGTAAACATCAATATCAATGGTTCGCCCTTTCATAGTGGCAAGTTGCTTGAACGTGAAGAAATGTTGCGCACACGTGCTGCCGAAAACAAATGCGCAATTGTGTACGTCAATCAAGTTGGCGGACAAGATGAGTTGGTATTTGATGGTTCATCAATGGTGTTTGATGCTTCTGGAAAATTGCTCGCGCGTGCTCCGCAATTCTCCAGTGGTTTGAGTGTTGTCAACATTGATCTTGGCAAGCCAGCAGTTGCCGAAGTCGCGCCAATCAGCGAGCGATACGAAGAGATGTATGGCGCACTGGTTCTAGGTACCCGCGATTATGTGCGGAAGAACAAGTTCACTGATGTGGTGATTGGTCTCTCAGGTGGAATTGACTCATCAATTGTTGCCGCTGTGGCCGTTGAGGCTTTAGGTGCCGAACATGTTCATGGTGTAGCAATGCCTTCGCGTTATTCGTCTGATGGTTCGAAGACTGATGCGTATGCACTGGCTGAAGCATTAGGTATTGATTGTCGAACGATTTCGATTGAGCCAGTTTTTGAAGCGTACTTGTCGATGCTCGCTCCAAGTTTTGAGGGTAAGCCGGCCGACCTTACTGAAGAGAATTTGCAGAGCCGCTGCCGCGGACAAATT
>Ga0214919_10004713_pt1 | contig 19754 bp, 18 predicted proteins | sample LL1503_MetaG_FD_177994 | JGI IMG/M metagenome (GOLD analysis project Ga0214919, IMG submission 177994) | Freshwater microbial communities from Lake Lanier, Atlanta, Georgia, United States - LL-1503 | ecosystem: Environmental > Aquatic > Freshwater > Lake | place: USA: Georgia | collected...
GCTGAGTGGTTCATTCTTGCTCTTCTGGCCATACTTTCTCTCTTCTTTCCGGCTTTTTAAGCCTTCTAAAATAACAGAAATTTCACTTAGCGACCTGTTCTAATTTTTAAAGCCACTTCTTTGTTTGAAAATCTCAACCAAGTCAAAGATATTACTGAGCAATGGATCAAGATTTATAACGAGGAACGTCCTCATGCAGCACTAGGGAAGTTGTTACCTATACAATATCGACAACAAGCAGAATTTTCTCCTCGAGGATTGTCTACTTAACTGGGGGTACTACAATAATAAGTCGTGCTTCGACTGATATTCAATAACTTCGCTTTGCCAGTTTTGGCGATTACCTAACTTTTCAAGTGCCGTAGGTAAGTCGACCTATTCTTCAAATGGATCACAAACAATATCTGCGTATCAAGAACTTTTATGGCACCACCGAGAACGCAGTCAAGTCGCAAATCTAGACTTCGATCAGCGTTTATATTCTGGTAGCGGTCGTCAAAAAGCGACTCAACTTAAAGGCCATTCTCTATCAACTATTACAGATCTTGAGTTTAACCATGTTTGAAAGAAACCCTTTAGATCAACTACTTAACGGTATCGTCACTGATAAATTTCAGTCCGACTCCCCTAACCAATTGAATTTGTTCGATTAACGTTGGGACATTAGTGAATTTGTGATTTATGTAAATTGGAAACTGTCTTGTCCGGTGACCTCCAACAAGTCAAATAGTAGATAGTGTGACTTAATAGAGCTATGAAATAGTGGCATATTTGACTTTCCCTCTGACATTGTAGCCAAAACCCATTCTTTAGTTAATTTTGACAAGTCAACTGTTTCACCACCTTGAATTAAGGATCGATTATATTCCTGACCATATAAGTAATATGGCTTTTCACTATTTTTTTCTCGTAGATATTGAATGGTTATATCGGCATCTTGATCGACTATTGTGAGTTCGTGATTTTCATAATATAAAAGTATGGTGGGTGCAGAACTATCAGCCATTACATTGAGTATTAGCTTACTATACTCATTGAGTTGTATTACCGCACACCCTCCAAAATCGCTAAAACCAATACCCCGCCCACTTTGTATTGGCGTTTTATCTAGCCACCCACTTACAAGAACCGGATTTTGTGACTCGGTCAAATGTATCGCGCTATCAATGTAATGAAGCCCATTACATGCCAAACCCATTGCCCCACTTGCTACAATCATGGTTAAATGCCTTTGAGCAACCCCGTCAAGGTGGATTCTCTGCTTTATATCCAAGCAATATTTTAGCTGCCTTCTATAAAAATTACAGTAAACATTAACCGAGCTTTTTTTAATTATTGATCCCATCATATCAAGCTCACCCCTAGATTGTGCAAGAGGTTTTTCTAGCAAAATATTTTTTACTCCGTGCTCAATACACCACTCTAAATTTTCCAATCTAGCATCAGCGGTAGATGAAATAATTGCAATATCAAATTTTAATGCCGATAACTTAGTCAAATCATGGTGCCATTCGATAAAGAAATTAAATACATTTTTTTTGGCATCGGCTATTGCCTTTTCAGAAGAGTCTACTGCAAAGACATCTAGACCTTGAATGCCATTAATCCCCCTCAGATGTCGAACTCCCATCCTACCGATACCAATCACAATCACTTTTTTATTCATAAATTTCTTTACCTCTTAAAAATTTTATATATATATACTTTCTTACTCCCGATGGTACCAGGCGAACTGGAATTCGTAACATAAGATTAAGAATAAGGTTACCAATTGTCAAATACCCTACAATATAAATTCCACAAAAAAAACTGATCTCAGCTAATATATTTTTGGCTCCACCCCTCCTGGAGAACATTCCATGCCCGCATCTAACTTGGACCAAAATTTTTTGTACATTTAAGAATTTTGCACCCTGCATCATTAATCTAACTATCAAATCATAATCTTCATAAAATGCAATTTTTTTATAGCCCCCAATACTCATAAATACTTTTTTTTTAAACAATAAAGTTACATGGTTCATTGGATTTCTAAGTTGACCATATCTAAATATTTCAGTATGCTCGCGAGGAACCATCCTTATTCTTAAATTTTCCGATACCTGGCTGTCTATATCAAATTCTGAGATCCAACCCCCAATAACATCAACATTTGATTTGAACATCTCAGCTACTTGGATTTGAAATCTGTTAGGAAGGGATATATCATCTGCATCCATGATCCCAATTAATTCATTTCTACATTTCTTAACAGCAAAATTTCGCGCAAGCCCTGATCCTAAATTATTCTCTAAAAAATATAACTCAATATCTTCTTTTTTTTTATACTCTTCCAAGGTAATAGCTATGTCTTTTAAGACTGGACCATCGACCACAATCACAAATTGATTTGGTTTGTAAGTTTGATTAAGGATGCTTTCAATTGCGGATCTTATTTGATTCAGGTCATCCCCCCTATAGATACTCATTACAACGCTATATAACGGGCGAAATTTCATTACCTAAACAACTTTTCTGCCAAATTGGTTTTAGATGATCTATATAACCCATCAATTATTCTCATTGCACCAACACCATCAATAGGTGTCCCAAAATAACTACCATTATTATTTATTGCTGCTATAAAATCTTGCCACTCCAAATCCCATGAATTATCCGAGCCATCATAAGTAATTTTTTCTATTTCTGGCCCCCCCCCGAAAGGATTCCTTTTGTGAGTTATTAAATTCTCTGGGCCATAACTCCCTCCTAACCCCTGAATCTCTAATGATCCTTTTGTACCAAATATTTCAAACTGAAATTTATTTTTCCATTGCGTCCAACTTGTATGCATTGATGCAACCATTCTATTTGGAAATCTAAACAATCCGAATGCATTATCTTCCAGTAGTGGATCAAGTGGCCACACCGCCCTTTGCATCCAACCGAATACCTCTTCAGGCATTCCAAAAAACCATTGGAACAAATCAGCAACGTGAACTCCTTGGTCAGTTAATTCGCCCCCGCCAGCAAGCAAATAATTCCCTCTCCATTCTTTCTCATACCCAAGCCTTCCACCATGACCATAAATAATTCTGGCATTAATGATGTTACCAATAACACCTCCATCAATCATCGATTTGGCTTCTTTAATTCCTGGGTGATATCTGTGATTAAATCCAATTTTTAGAAGGACCTTCGAATTATCTGCAACAGTTTTTAGAGCTATAGCCTCTTCTAAATTTCTGCACATGGGCTTCTCTATCAGCACATGCTTTCCACTCTTAAGACATGATTCTGCTATCTCACCGAGAAATGCATTTGGGGTTGATACTATTACAACATCTAGATCCCTCATGGCAATTATATGACGCCAGTCTTGCGCCCTAAAAACGTTAAGACTAGACATTGTAGATCCCAGTAATCCTAAATCAGAATCGCATAATGCAACTAAGTTAGAGCTAGGGTTATTGCAAACCGCTATTGCTCGCTTAACGCCTATTAACCCACACCCTATAATACCTACATTAAGCTGTTTTATTGCCAATTTTGCCCTCGATCCTTTGGAAGTATTCGCCTTAATGTAAATAAATCGGTCCCACTGATCAAATCAACTTTCTCGCACCATGATTGATAATCGTCGTAAGGTGCCGCTATAAATTTCCCATTAATGCCATCAGATGCATCTGACATTAGAAATGCTGCGCACCTTCCCCCTACCTCTGGGAGTACAGCACTCCCATTAATGATTTTATCTGCTGTTTGATCATAAAAACTTTTACCAGCGAGGATGGGTCCAGCCACTAATGTTTGCTCATGCAATCTAGTTGCTACAAACCCAGGCGCAATACTGTTTACTGAAATATTATCATCTAAGAATTCTAGGGCAACCGATTCTGAAAACCGCACAACACCGACCTTAGAGCTTGCATAGGACGTGAAGTTAGGAAATGGTGTCGCAGCGCCTCCGCCACTAAAAAGGGCGATTTTTCCTTTTACACCAAGTTTTTGCATTCTTTCAATCGACTGCCGGGTCACTAAAAACGTTCCAAATAAATTAATTTTAATAGCTTCAAACCAACTTTCAGGGTCTACATCTGTGATCTTACCTATAGGACCATATATACCTGCGCTATGAATAACACCGTTCAACACTCCATAAGTACCCTCAATTAGGTTAATGGCATTCTCTATTTGAATTAAATCAGTTATATCAGCGCTGACACCATTAATTTTTACACATGGATATTTATTTTTTATTTTTAAGACGGCTGAGTTAACTTTATCTAGGTTACGCGCACATATTGTTATGTTTGCACCTGCTTTAGCGCATTCTAAGGCGGCTGCAAAGCCAATGCCCATAGAACCGCCGGTAATTAATATACTCTTCCCTGCTAGGCTAATAGTATTGTTTTTCATATCACTTCCTCCACTCACATGTCTCCCCTTCCTACGGCAAGTATTTTTAATCCAAGCCTTTCCAAATGATCATATTTCGAACTTAGCTGACCTTTGGTATCGAATATAAGATTTCCCCTCATCTGATTTTTTAATTTAATAAAATCAAGATCTAAAAATTCAGGCCAATCCGTCAACAGCAGAATAGCATCAACCCCATGGGCGCAAGAGTAGGCGTCACCAAAAATTTGGATACGATCAATTTCAGGCATTTCACTCCAGTCTGCCTTAGGATCAAATATCCGAATCATTGCCCCTTGTCCCGCAAAGTCTGTTGCAATTGCTAAGGGTAAACTTCTTCTAAGAGTACTTGTTCCAGCCTTGTACGTCATTCCAAGCAAAGCTAAATTAGATCCATTTATATTTGATAATTCTTTTTTTAATCGTTGAGCTGGATATGAGAATCTTTCGGCGTTTCCTCTCCTGGCACCATTAATTATCCATGGGGTCTTGAACAATTCAGATCCTTTAGAATCCAAAACAGCAAGATCCCGCCCAAGGGTGCCGCCTGAATATCCAATTCCCGCACTTAAATATGCAGATTTCCCAATTCTGGGATCTAACCTCATTACACTCACGACATCGCTAATAGATGCCCCAGATCTTTCACACTGATTAGCTAACTCATTTGTCAATCCCACGGATACTGCTAAATAGCTATTGATACCATGCTTTGCCATTTCTGCTGAGGGTAAATTCATTTTTACCATCGTGCATGGAATATTAGCAAATAATTTTGTAGCTGAATTTATTGCATCTTCAGTATCGCCGCCAATAACAATATGGCCAGGATTTGTATAACAATTAATCGCCTCTCCCAATCTTAAGTTTTCTGGAGAGTAAACTAGTTCCAAAGAAGCATTTTCCGATTTAAGGCGTTTCCTAAGTCGCCTTGCAACACCAACTGCTAACTGCGCACTTACAATAATGAGAGCACCGTCTTTTAGATGAGAAATAATTTTATTAAAATCATCCTCTACACCTGATATATTTGGCATATCATCCTCACCAACCGGTGTGTCATGAGCAATAAAAACATAATCACAAGAAGACAGGCTCGATGGCGCACTAGAAAATTGAATAGAACCATTATCAACGCCCTCCTTCAAAATTTCATCTAACCCTGGTTCATAAATTGGTGAAATCCCCTGAGATAACTTTTGAATTCTTTCTTCATCAAAATCTACAGCGACCACTACACCACCTAGCTTTGCCCAAGATGCTGAAATAACGCATCCCAAATGCCATAACCCTACTACACCAATTTTGTTTTTCATATAAATTTGCCTTTAGGTCCAAAATGATCATCGAATACACGGTGAGATGCAAAACTTGCCAACACTTTACACCCATCTGGATCAATAGAGTAGTGAAGTCTCGGCATTCCGTGACTTAACATATAGCTCTCTAATTTTTTGTGATTTCTATTACAATATAACATCAGAAATCCCCCTCCACCAGCACCTACAATCTTTCCACCTAATACATTAAATTTTTCCCTTACCTCTTCATATATTAAATCTACTCTTGATAAGCTAATTTTTTTAGATAATCCTTTTTTAAGAACCCAATGTTCATGAGTTAATTGGCCCCATTTATCAAAATCTTCACTAATAATGGCGTCGTAAATTCTATACCCTAAATCTTTTATCTTATTTAAATTCTTTTCCACATCTTTACTATTAACCGATTCAGGATTTAGCATTGCCATATTTTGATCTATCAAGACATCAGGCGCATCTCGCCTTAGGCCGGTGTAATATAAATGAGTACTAGTAACTAATTCATTTATAGCAGTCAAGGATAAATCTGATTGCGATACAGATACTGCCCCGTCACGATCAATATCTAACCTAGTTAAACCTCCAAAAGCGGCCAAATACTGGTCTTGCTTTCCAATGCCTTTTCTTAGAATTCGCAATTCAATATCACACGCCTCTTCTGCTAATTTAGCAATTGAAACATAATCACGCCGATATTGATGTAGAGCCATCAGGAGAGCTACCAAGTACGAGCTAGAAGAGCCCAGCCCAGTTCCACTTGGCAAATCCGCCATTGAAGAAATTTCTATTTTATCCAGGATGCCATGATATCTGAGAGCCTCTCTAGCAAGTTCGTGTTCTAACTCGGATACGTTATCAACACACTCACTTTTACTGTAATGAATTCGAATTTTTCTGTCAACCGTTGGAGGATTTGTCATCACATACATGTAATGTGTAATTGCCATAGAGTAGATAAAACCACCATGTTTTGAATAATAAGAAGGTAGATCTGTCCCCCCGCCGGCCAATGTAACTCTAAAAGGTGCTCTTGTTACTATCATTTTAATAGTCCCTCTTTTGCATATTTTTTTGCAACATAAAAATGTTCGGGGGTATCGATTCCCAAGCAATATTCATTTTGATTAAATTTATAAGTCTTAATTTGAATTTTCTTTTTTAAAAGGGAAGGAAATAGATCCATTGAAAAATCATAAAATTTTGCTTTGGGTATCAAATCAATAATCTCAGAATTTATAAGGTATATACCAGCATTAACCAATATACTCTCAGGATGGTAACCACCCTCTGTAAATGAAATAACATTATTTTCCTGATCTACATCGACCCCACCTCCAGCAATTCCGGTATGAATTGATATTTTTCGATCATATACAGCCATAGTAATTTTCGTGCCTGAATTAATATGCTCCATAATCAAGCGAGGCAATTCAAAATTAATTAAACTATCCCCATACACCACAAGTAAAGGCCCGTTAATTTTGGACTGAAGATGCCGCACAGCACCTGCTGTACCAAGTATATCTACCTCATAACTATAATTAATATTTGCTTTTAAATGCATCTCTTCAACTGCGGATTTAATAAGTTCAGATCTAAAATGAAGATTTATCCAAATATTGCTAACTCCTTGACTTATCAAATGCAATAAGTTTTTCTCTAAAACAGATATTCCACTTATATTAATAAGGGGTTTTGGCAGGCCTTTTGCAATCTCTTGAATTCTTTGGCTTTTACCTGCAGCCAAAACGAGAACATTTATATTATTAATATAAGGTGGATTCATTAAAAGCTTACATTTTCTTTAATATATTTTATAGATCTTCTCAAGCCCTCAGCAAGGGTTACAGTAGGCTCCCACCCCAATTCCTTGGCCAAGGTTATATCTGCAAGAGTTATCTCAGACTCCCCATCTAAGTTTTTTTCATACTTAGCACTAACTTTGACTCCAAGAATTTCTGAAATGGCACTATAGATTTCTTTAATAGAATAATTTACTCCACTACCCAAATTAAATGTTTTTCCATTGGTCCTTAAATCACCTATACATTTAATATGAAAATCATTTATATCGTCTATATAAATAAAATCTCTCCTCTTCTCACCAGATCCATATATTACGGGTTCATTACCACGTAATATATTAATTATAAAAGCGCTCATTACAGGAGGCATAGATCTTCTGTAATCCTGCCTTGGTCCATATACACAAAAATATCTAAGTGCAGTAGTCTCTAAATGATGGTATCTACGGTAGGCTTCAGCAAAATATTTCGTAGCTATTTTGCTGCAAGCATAAAAGCTTTCGGGGTACTCTTCTCGCTCTGGAGTTGGGAAAGTTCTTGACCCTTCATAGATAGCCGAAGATTCTGCATAGATGATCTTAGAGCATCTATTTCTTTTTGCTGCCTCAAAAACACGTACGGTACCGATAACGTTATTTAGGGCGGTTTCAAGTGGACTTGCTTGGCAATCTGAAATACAATTCTTTGCAGCAAAATGAAAAACTATATCTATTCCCTCGAATATTTTATCTAGATCATCCGAAACTATATCGGTCTTGTAAAATTTGACTCTAGTAGGAATTTGCTCTAATGGGCCATAGGATAAGTTATCTATGCCTACGACCTCATATCCCTCCAAAATCAATCTCTCAGCTAAGTTACTACCTATAAATCCAGCAACCCCAGTAATAAGAATTTTTTTTTACCCATCTTATTCATCTCCCTTAATAAATTCTACAGTTGCAGCAAGGCCATCTGTGAGTTGTACTTCTGGAGACCACCCCCACTTTTCATAAATTAATCTACTATCCAAAAGGCTTTTAGACACTTCACCTAGTTTTGCAGGACCATGTTTTAAAGGTTTTGTATACCCTATTATTTTAGCTAAATTTTTTACAAGGGTATTAATATTAGTTCCTATACCAGTTCCAACATTGAATACATGGCTATTGCTAAGATTTAGAGCCATTACGTTTGCCCTAACAATGTCGTCAATAAATACAAAATCTCTTATTTGCTCGCCCGAACCATTTATCACAACGTCACGGCCTTCAAGCATAGCCTTCGTTAATATAGAAATTACTCCAGCATCCCCAAGGGGATTTTGGAAGGGCCCATATACATTTGGGTACCTAAAGATTGTAAAATTTAGCCCATATAACTGCTTGTAAGTCTTTAAATAAATCTCAAAGCAAGCCTTCGTTGCGCCGTAAGGATCTCTTGGTTGTACTGGGTGATGTTCATCTGTAGGAGTAAATAAAGGCTCACCATATACACACCCACCTGAGGATGCAAAAGCTATTGCCTTAACATCGTTTCGTCTACAACACTCCAAAATATTGATAGCGCCTAGTATGTTAACGTCGGCATACTCTTCCGGTCTATCAATAGAGCCCCGCACGTCGCCACGAGCAGCCTGATGGCTAACAAATTCGATTTTGAATGTCTTAAATATTTCCTCGAGGTTTTTATCCCGGATATCCATCTTGAAAAATTGAACACCATCTGGGATATTACTTAGCCTCCCCGAATACAGGTCATCAACAATAACCACTTTATGTCCAAGTTTAAGCAATGATCTTGCAATATTGGAACCAATAAAGCCTGCACCACCAGTAATTAATATATTAATTTTAAGCTCCGGAAAGTAAATTATTTTCTAAAAAATTTTAGTTTATGCATTACAAAAATAAGACTATTTGGAATGAAGGGTCTCAGAGTGGCTCTATAGTTCGTAGGCATTTTATAAATTAGATCCTCAAGCCAAGTAATTTTATTTTTTGATTTTTGAAGGCTCAAATTCTTTTTAGAATATAAGTCTGGATGGAGAGATGCGATTTGAGTTTTTAAAATTTTCCACTTATTTTTATCCCTTAGCCACATATTTTCTGTATGTCGATGACTAAAATATAAGATCGCATCAATCTTTTCAAATACTGCCCCAATTTTTACTAACTTAATCCAAAACTCCCAATCTTCAAAGCCCTTCATTATTTCAGTATATCCACCAGCTTTTTGCCAAATATTTTTTCTAAACATTGAACATACCGGCATATAATTAGCGTATAAAATCCTATAACTATTGAATAATCCTGTTTTAATAACCCTGTTTGAATTTCCAAAAAGCTGATAATCACTATAAACGACGTCAATACTATCATCACTTATTAATTTACTGGCCATTACCGCTATCGCATCATTCGAAATTCTATCGTCCGCATCAAGCGGCAAAATAAGATCACCACACGACATCCTAATTCCAGCATTTCTCGCAGCAGGCAAACCCATATTCTTTTGCCTTATAACCTTTAAATTATTTTTTCCACAAGTCTCTAAATTATTTAATATGTTTAATGTGTCAGGGTCTGTTGAACCGTCATCAATAATAATATGTTCTATATTCTTATAGGTTTGCAAATCAATCGCTTCAAGCGGCAAATATAAAAAATGTCCGTCATTAAAACACGGCGTAATTACTGAAACGATGGGGTATCCACTGAGATTCATATCGTCTTCCATATCTATGCTAAGTCATGCTCCTCATGTACACTCTTATTATCCAAGCCATAATATCTCCTATAGTTAATTCTAAATCCATTAATCCAAAGTTCATGTAGTTTTTCTGGGTCATTTCCTTGGGATCTATTTTTGTTTAAGTTTTGAACTTTATTATTGGGTATATTGACAAGACGAGATTTAAGATAGCAAACTCCCATTCTCCTTTTATAAGGATAATAAAATATTTGAATTGCGCTTTCTAAGCTATTCGGGCTATTAAAGAAAGTTGCTTTAAAAATTTTTTTGATTTCATTAGAGGAAAATATATGGCCGTCAAGTGACAGAGGATAACCCCAGTCCCACTTTCCATCACTCCATTTCCATAATAAAAATTCATTATTTTTCACATCGGGATAGGGGGAAAATTTAGGTAGAGGTTGCTTTGCATCAGCCATATAACAATAACTCAGATTCCCCCCTAGCCTGAGTGATAGGATATATTTTTTAGTGTCAAGGTGTTTAAAATCATCACAATTAACTTTCTCCGTAAAAATAATATCGTCGACTAAAAAAAATAACAATTTTGATCTGATTTTATCCAAAATTTTTAAAGTATCTGCTCTGAAGTCTTCTTCTTTATACCAGTTTACATTTGGTAAATTACACTCAACCGCAAGTCTGTGATATCCTGATTCGTAGGTAGTATTAGATGCGTGATACAAGATATGCGTCGCTCCAACCCCAGTAACACAATCCTCTATTGACCCTAGTAGTGCGTGGAGTTGTAAGGGTCTATCCTTCGAAAAAATTATAATATTTGTATTTGCATTGCCATAAGAGCCCTCGCCCTCCAGAAGAGTCTCTAAAAGAAAATTAATATTTCTATATTCATTTATCCCAATTAATTTAAGCCCAAAAAAATTCAGTACATTTTTAATCATAAGTTGAAGTCGAACTTTATTCATGGATTTCTATTTATGCCAAGTAATTCTAAAACTTTGGGGTCAATTTGTGATGGTAAGCATAAATAATTTAGAGAATTAGGGAAAGTTCCCGGCATTTCAGCACTAAAATCCGTTACTTCTTTTATTTTTTTTCCTTGAACATGAAAAACTGAATACCCCCCCGTGGATCTTAAAAAGGAAAAAATATCTAAGGCGTTGTAACCAAAATCTTGTGCCCAGGCAGGAAAAAATTCTAATAAAATAATTGGTCTATCAATTCTCGATAAAAGTTTTTCAGCACCCTTTATGACGGAAAATTCTGCTCCTTCAACATCACACTTAATATAATCTACACGTTCTATTAAATTTTCCTCCATAAAACTATCAATTGTCATTAATTTAACTTTTTGGCATTGTATCTTTCTCTTTTTTAAACCATCAATCCAAGAAGTCGAATCTGTATGTTGGGCCAATGATGACTGAGTTAAATCTCCAATCGGAGTATAAATAATCGCCTCTGAATTTCTATCACTTAAGGCAATTTGACTTTCTTTGATATTATCCCTCAGTCTCCAACTCTTAAGATTTTTTATTAAAAAAGAATAAGTCTCATGGACAGGTTCAAATGCATATACTTTACCCTTTTGGCCAACTAAAGATGAAAACAAAATAGTAAACTGTCCAATATTTGCACCAATATCAAATACTACTGCATCCTTTTTTATTAACAGCCGCGCTACATATAACTCATCAAAGGGCTTTTGGGCTATTCTGAGCATAAATTCATAGAGTCTCGGAAAACTTATTAAGAACTTCTTAAAAGAATTTTTAATCCTTAGTCTTGTGTACTCTATATAACTATTAAGCCTATCTATACTTTTATTAGCTATTACATAGGGGCTCAATCTAACTATCTTTAAATTCAATAATAGTTGCTTTACTAGATGAAATCTAAATTCTGATATATCTACCACTCCGATTATCTGGCCATAACCATTTTTAAAAGTATGTTTTTTATTTTTTAAAAAAATATCCCAAGCATATTTTTTTAATCGCTGAAAATACAATGTTTCAATTGGCTTTTCATTACCTCTATTCCAGAACTGCCTGGAATTATGTAGTCTTCCATAGTTTGCAATTCTTGGTATGAATTTGGCTTTGTAACCCTGAATAATAAATTGATACATAAACCCAAGTGCGGGGTGAGTCCTAAATTCATCATCTTTCGAGTTTGTAGAAAAGCAACTATCAAACACATTTCTTCTAACGCAGAAGTTACCTTCGGGATACAAAAAACCTGTAGCGAGCAAAAATGCAAGTTCTTCTTGCCCCACCGGGGGGGGGGAGTCAAAAAAGTCGTGGTAAACAACTCTTCCAAAGGTGTCATCCGGATTAAGATTCTGCGGTAGTCCATAAACCAAAGATATATCTGGATTAGCGTCTAAATATTCAACACAAATGCGAAACCAATCCTGATCCAAGTACCCATCTGAAATGCAGCATTGCATAATATACCTACCAGAAGATATATTGTAACCTTCACGAAAGGTCTCTGTAATAGTAAAATCTGAGCTTTCTATTCTACTTATCCATTTTGCTTGACTTTGTGAGTTTAAGATAGAGATTGTCTCATCTGTAGAACCCCCATCTACAATAATATGTTCAAAATCCTTATAATTTTGCTTTGAAATGGTTTCCAGAGTATCTCTTAAGTACTTTCCTGTATTAAGCGAGGGGGTGATAATAGAAAGTGATGGATTAATTAGAGGCAATTAAGTCTTCCGATAAAATTTAAATTCAGGAAATAAAACCTCTTTGGGTAAGAAAATTAACACATCCCCGACTAAACAATAGTGGAAATTTTGAGCTTTATGTTTGACATAAGAAATTATTTCACCAAGTGTGGGGTAGTCATTTTTTCCGATAAAGCAACGAGCATCGTCTATAAGTATGGCATTGGACTTAACGTTACTGCTAAAGATTGCGTCCAACTCCTTATATACTGGGCACTCCAACTCCCCCAAAGCAGTAATACCTCCTGAATAGTGGCCATCAAGCCAAAATATTGCTGACTTATCAACTTCGACAAGCAAGTTCGGCAATATGTCGCTACTATCACCCTGTAGAATAGTCACATGCTTATTTTTTTTAAATCTTCTTTTTGCTTGACCCCATAATGACTCGCTTAGCTCAATTGAGTATATTTTTTGAAAATTGCTTAACTGCGCCTTAACCATATCCCCTCGATAGGTTCCAGTCTCTATAAAAACCTCATACCCACTGGCCCTTCTTACCTGATCAATTAATATTTTTTTTATTAATTGAGGGGGAGGGTTAGGCATTCCTTTGCATTTCCAACGCCAAACTAACAGTGGGTTTTTAATGTGACAATAAATCTCACGTAATTTGATTTTAAGAGAAGTAATCATTTTGTATTTAGTCGAATAAAGAAACTACAATATGCCATTTTATCAGATTAAAATTAAGCTTCATGCTGAAAACCCCTAACAACAAACATTACATTGCGCACTAAATTCAATAATTCCGATGCCAAAGTTGAGTCCAAACAGCCCACGCTACATAATAATTGATTCATTTTTAACCACTTAATAACTTTAGTGAATAAACGCTATGTATACGATACAAACACTGTTATCCGATCTAATTTAAGCACCCCATCCAGAGAGATAATACACATGGGGTTAAACAAGAGTTCAGGGAAGTTAAAGCTTGAAATTTCATATCTTCTGTATTAGCCCAATCATCCATGTGGCCTTGGAAGTGCTCAAGTTCCGGCAGGCACCTTTAACGGCAGTTCCACCTTCTGCTTGGCGTAAGACGTAGTTGACTTGCTCTTAAGTAAATCGGAATTTTTTCATTACTATTTTCTCCATCATTAAAGTAGTCAAAAGCAACATTAATCTAATGGCGCGCTCAAAAGTGAAGTGCAACATTTTTAGGTAGAAAATGTTTCATGGAAAAATATAAACAATTAAGTATGGAAGAACGTAGTTTAATTCAATCGCAGTTAACTTTGGGATTTAAACCCAGTTGGATTGCGTTAAGCTTGGGGAGGTCAGTTTCAACGATTACCCGAGAATTAAAAAGAAATAGTTGGGTAAACACGACAGGAGTAGTAATCCGTGGAAGACCTGCTATCGCTGGTAAATATCGCGCTGTTTTAGCGCAAGACCGAGCGCAGCGCATTTCTGCGGTACCACGAGTAGCTCGACGTTTACAAGCTGGGAATGACCTTTGGAAAGTGGTCGTGAATTATTTAAAACAAGGCTACTCACCAGAACAAATTGCTGGCACACTCAAGGCTGTGAACGCAGACTATCCCAGCTTACAGGTATCGCACGAGACGATTTATAGCGCTATTTACTTAATGCCCCGTGGCGAGCTACGGACTGAAGTAATTGGCTGGCTAAGGTTTGGTCATGCCAAACGAAGGCCTAGAGCACGTGGTGAAGATCGCCGCGGACAGATCCCTGAGATGGTAAGCATCCATGATCGCCCACCCGAGGTTGATGAACGAATGGTCCCAGGGCACTGGGAGGGTGATTTAATGAAAGGCAAAGGTAACCGTACTGCGGTAGGTACGATTGTAGAAAGAACGACCTTATTTACCGTTATAGTCAAGATGGAAAAAGCAACAGCGGAGTCTGCGGTTACTGGGTTTAGTCATGTTCTCAACCGCATCGAAAGACAGAAAAGCTTATCAATGACCTATGATCAGGGAAAGGAAATATCTAGGCATGCCCAGATCATAGAGAATACGGGAGTCAAAGTGTATTTTGCTGATCCCCACAGTCCATGGCAACGAGGTATTAATGAAAATACGAATGGATTATTAAGACAATACTTACCAAAGGGAGAAGATTTGAGTATCTTGAGCCAACTGGAATTAGATCGGATTGCTTGGCAACTCAATACGAGGCCACGTAAATTATTAGGGTACAAATGTCCTGCTGAGTTGTTTACTCCGGAGTTGTTTGATTTTAAGCAACATCATGCAGCAATTTGCGCACTTCAATCTTGAAACTCTCCATTTTATAAATGAAAAATTTACAAAAAATTAAATTTGTAGAAGTAAGTGGTTTGAAAAATACATTTGCATGTTCTACAATCCAGCCCGGAAAGATGTGTTTTTATTTGACAATCAGTTTGATAGTTATTTGGACTATTCCTGGAACTATTGCTTTGAGAAATTTTTTAATATTTAGTGGATTCCTTTGTGGAATAGCTTACTTGATAAAAAATAGATTGCTTTTAATTTCTAAATCTGTAATACCATTAGGTGTTTTTTACGTAATTTTTGTTTGGGTATTAATTCATTTTTTTCTATATAGCTCAAATCACCAATTGCAATTAAATGAGTTAACATCATTGTGGATACGCGTACTAGGGGTAGTAATAATTGGAACCTCAATGGGAATTTATTTGCAAAGAGAGGTTAATCATCAGAATTTATTTTTCGCGGCTTTTTACTCGACACCTTTATACGTCTGCGTATACTTTTTGTATGTAAGTATGATGGAAGGTTACTTTCTAGACCCAAGGATATTTATTGTTAGTTTCTTGGGTAATAAAATAAATGTTGCATTTATTTCAGTTATTGGGGTGACGATTGCTCTTGTATATTTGCTATTTAGGACCAATCAACGGCAAACCAAATCCAATAAAATATATTTAGTATTTATATTCATTGGAATTTCAATTTGTTTACTAAGTGGAATTCTTGTTAGTACTAAAAATGGTATTGGTATTAGCATTATTCTCATCTTACTTGCTTCGTGTTGTCAAATTTTTATCAATATAAAAAATAAGAGTTTTTATAAAAAAAATTTTTTTAAATGGATCGTAATACTAGTAATAATTTTTGTAACAATTAAGGTTCATTTGAATTTTTCTTTTCCAGGTTGGTCTCATATAACTGAAGATATCCAAATATCTATAGATATTGAAAAAAATCAAAACTGGAAAGACCCCCAAACGCTCAGTTATCCAAAGCGAAATGATGGAACTATCGTAGCTGATAATACCTATGAGCGTGTTGCATGGGCGGCAAAGGGAGTAGAACTAATCCAAAAAAATCCTTTAGGATATGGAACTATCAACTATAGTTCATTTAAACAATTGTTAAAGCGAGATGGTACTGACTTTGGGAAAAATGGGCTAACTCATAGTGCTTGGATTGATTTTGGGCTCGCTTTTGGAGTGCCAGGGCTTTTAATTCTATTAAGTAGCTTATTCGGGGCTGTAATCTTTGCTTTGAAGAAAAATGACTTTCTTAGTCTTATGGCTATTTGGATATCCCTAGCTGTATTTCTAATCTGTTCAGTAGCTGAAGTTTCATTTAAGCACACCTTTGAAATTTGGATGTTTTTAATTGCATTTGTTTGTGCGTGCGTTATTAAACTCCCCGAGGAAGGCCAATCAGAGTTGGTGTTATTGCCAATCAAATAATCGATTTAATTGCCTTACCCAATTTTTTTTACTAAAGTTGCGGTGTTTGTAGCTCAAACCCAAATAGGTTGCGCGATATCTGTTGTGGTTAAGCATCCAAGAGTGAACTCTTTTTTCAAAAAGCTCGCCACCATAATCTGGGTAGTGACTAGATTTTTCGTTATGCTCATTATAAATTGGTCGCCGAAATTCCTCAGTCCTAATCAAGTACATTTGATCAGAAAAACCGTAACCAATACAGAATTGTGAATCATATTCAATCGACTCATCAATTGCTTCCTTAATCTTTCTATTCCAAAGCAAATTGGCTACACTGATTTGGGGGTTGGACTCTAGTTTTTGTATTAAAAGTAAAAGCCAATGAAATTGAGTATTCCGAATTGGTATCGAATCACCCGTAAAATGCAATAAATATTTTGTAGTACATAGATAAATTGATACGAGTTCAGCTATGGAGAAGTAATAACTCTTCCCCATAGATTCTTTACTTATTTCAAAAAAATCTAAAGCTTCCTTGGAAAAATTTTTAACAATGACATATTCATCGATTACTGATTTGTTAATTAACTTATCTGCAAGCTTTTGAACCTTCCCTAGATCATTTACATTATTAATAAAAAGTTTTTTTTCTTTGAATGGGTAGTGACATCGATGAATCATATTTTGAAGACGGCCACTTTTTAAAATAATCTCATAATCCTTTTCCCAAACTATGGTTTCGAAGGTAACGCTCATTGTTGGCTTCTTCGAAAAAAACTTAATTTATAACAAGCCCATCGGTACAAATGCTTTTTCCACATTTTCCCTTTAGGTGAGGATCTGATGAGAAGTAAATTGGCAAGATTTGATTGATTATTTTGGTATAAATTTTCAATCAAATGATATGTGTCAATTTTTCCAAGGAGACTAGCGGGGATGATTTCGATCATTTTTTTTAGCTCTTCAGTATCTAAAATCTTAGCAAAATTAAAAAAACCATGAAATCCAAAAGTTGGCCTGTAAGCTCTTTCAAAAGCAAATTCATTAGCAATTTCTAGAGGAGCAATATAAATTCCTAAATTATTTTTTAAGACATCTTTATTATATATACATATACTTTGGTCTTCAGGATGCGCTTTTTTATAAAGTGGGCTTTGCATAGCTGCAAATAGTTTTTTAGACCGTAATGAAAATCCCCCATTGCCAACGGGAGTGGCAGGGTGGTGTGGCCAAGGTGCGCCAATGTAGTCATAATCTAAAAAGTGATCATCCCACAGTTCTGGATCTACAATGAAACTATCCCATTGCATCACAAGCAAATGAGTTCCTTGAATATGATAACTAAGATCACTTTGAAGATAGTCAGAGTAATCTTCGATACAGTTTATAGGGGGAGCCGATACGATACGAATATTCTTAGGCACATCATGAAGTATCTTTTTGTCTGTGACTAATATAGCATCATTGAATTTGGCTTTTCGAAGACATTGATTCATCGCCCAAATTGACATATCAGGGGTTCGTGTATCGACGCAAAAGAGTGTAACTTGGCCTAAATTTAGCATCGCTTTTATAATTTAAGAGTTTTTATTTTAAAATGAAGATATTTTAATAGTCGCTTTAATGACCTTAAAAGTCTTGAGACAATTTTTTTACGTGGCGCCCCAAAATCTTCCCAAGTTTGCCAGTTCGACTGATATACGACCCCTAAGTAGTCATACTTTAAGATATCTTCTTTATAACCCATAGCCTGATCTTGCCAGAATTGATGTTCATAGTGATAGTGTTTAAATAGTTGCTCTCTGGGGTAGATAGGGATTGCTTGGAATTTGATTAAGGACTCACCGTACCAAGTAAATTCTGAATCACAACTCAATATCGCTTCGAGTAGACTGATATTGTTAGGTGAAAGATGATATTGATCTAACGCAGCCCAAACTTTTCTGCTCCATAAAAATGGGGCATATCCAAAATCATAAATAACTGGGCCACTTCGCTGCATGATTTCTTTAATTGGTTGACGATCTTTCAAAAAACCTTGTCTTGCGCTGTTTGGACCAAATCGTTGCGTTGCCTGCAAAACTTCTCTTCCCTCATGGACGATTGAGTAAGGTATTTGGTCTTTTGCGATGAAGTCATATAGCGAAAAATCTTTAATAAAAACGCAGTCTGAGTCTAATACAAGATAGTTCTCTGATACATTCAGACGCCAAAATTCTGATTTAATAACTTGTTGTTGAATCCATCCTCGTTGCGAATACAGCTTATCTTGATTAATTTTTGGGTTTGTAAGGAGGATATCTTTTTCATTAATCAGTGTGAAACGATGTGACGATAATAAATCCTTAAATAAAGGGATATCCTTCTCAGGGACTGATATATAGACATCCAGTTTATCGATGTTGTGCCGTTCTAGACTATGTAACAATCGTTCTACCCGTTTTAAGTCTTTCGAGTAGGTACAACAATAAAGAACTAGTGGCGCAAGTTGATTCATATAAGGTATTTAGGTTGGTGCCTTTAATTTTAAACCTATCAAAGGCTTATAGGATAATCTAATCATGACAAAATTCAAACGTTGGTTAATTATTTCGCACGGCTTCAATATGGACGGTCGAGCTGCTAGTTTGACTGTTACTGACAAGATACCTTATTTGCAAGATCAAGGAATCGAGTTAGTTGTTTTAAGCGCGATTACAGGGGAGAGGGATACCCGGTTTAAACATTTTCAACTACTTCCTTGGGGCCCTTCTGGATTAAGATTTGACTTAAGACATTGGGTAGCAAAAAGATACGGCAGGGGGCTTATTTATAAAACTCTTACCCCATTAGTTTCAATGATATTGTTGCCACTGACCATCCTAGAGAAGCTTATTTGGGGTCTATCTAGCCAAGCCTCGTGGTCTTATGCCGCTGCTTTTAAAGGGAAACAATTCGTTAAAAACGCAGAGGTAGATTTAATTTATTCATCTGGAGGCGCATGGTCTGCTCATTACGCAGCGTATCTTATTAAAAAAGCTACAGGAGTACCATGGATTGCGGAAATTCACGATCCGATGGTAATTCGTGATGATCCAACTGATGATGGTGTTCGTCCAAGAAAAACAAAGGACAAACGATTTGTACAATATTTAGAGAAG
>Ga0214919_10004714_pt1 | contig 19752 bp, 18 predicted proteins | sample LL1503_MetaG_FD_177994 | JGI IMG/M metagenome (GOLD analysis project Ga0214919, IMG submission 177994) | Freshwater microbial communities from Lake Lanier, Atlanta, Georgia, United States - LL-1503 | ecosystem: Environmental > Aquatic > Freshwater > Lake | place: USA: Georgia | collected...
ATACTGTTGGAGCGCGATTAGATCAGTTTTGGGCAACGCAAAAAGGCGTTTTCGAAGCATTAAATATAATTTCAGATCAAATAAAAACTGAGGATTGGGGGAATTTATATTTGGCTGTGTGTGATAAGTATTTGCGATTAGTTGCAGTTATAGATGCATTTTTATATGCTAGAAATAATTTAGAAATTAAACAAATAATTGACTGCTCGGGAAATTTTATGAAATCTGCAATCCCTAAAAATTATGGATATGAATTTTACGTGAAGGTTGGATGGAGGTTAGATAACCTAATTGCTCAATATATTTCTAAAGTTGAATCACCATCCTGAGTCCGTGAGCCTACAGCCCCCCGCCTGATTTTTGGTGTTTTCTCGATTTCACCTAATTTGTTCTTAAAGATAAATTAAATGAAACCAATTGAGTAATTTGAGGAAAAATAAATGAAACAGTTGATTTTCTTAGCAGACCTAACTCATACATCACAAGGTTATGCATCAGAACTTACGCCTTATGCAATTGCATGTATTAAGTCTTGGGCTCATGAATATTCTAGACACTTTCTTGAAATTCAATTATTTAAAGATCCACAAAAGTTAATTGACGAATTTTTAATTAAGAAGCCAACGATAATTGGCTTTTCAAATTATATGTGGAATTTGGATATTTCTTACTCTATTGCATCTGAAATTAAGAAAGATTTTCCAGAGACGATGATTATTTTCGGGGGACCCAATTTTCCTTTAGAAGACAGTCAGCGGAAAAAATGGCTTGAAAAATATAAGGCCGTCGATGCCTACATTATAGGTGAAGGCGAAAAACCATTTACAGATTTTTGCGACTCATGGATATCAACACATGACATCGCAAAAGCTCTTTTTGTAACTTCTGGTTGCCACGCACTTTTAAATGGTCAATATACTAAGTCAGATGATAAAAGCCCAAGAGTAGAAGACCTAGACTCTGTCCCCTCGCCTTATATCAAGGGTTATTTAGATGAGTTTTTAGAGGAGATCTCTCTTACACCGCTTCTTGAGACAAATAGAGGTTGTCCTTTCACTTGTACATTTTGTGTTGATGGCATTAAAGATAGATCAAAAGTTTATCGCAAATCAATTGTTAGATTTGAGACAGAGTTAGAATATATAGCTCAAAGATATAAAGGAAAAGTCCTGACATTAGCAGATTTAAATTTTGGTATGTACAATCAAGATCTTGACGCTTCACGAGTTATTGCAAAAATTAAGAATAGTTATTCTTATCCTCAGCATCTTCAAGTATCCACAGGAAAAAATCAAAAAGAACGCGTGCTTGACTGCGCGGAGATATTACAAGGCTCTTTGCGTCTTGCTGCCTCTGTTCAAACACTTGACCCAATTGTACTTAAAAATATCAAAAGAGATAATATATCCACTGAGAAATTAATAGAGATTACACAGCGTGCAAATATCTTAGATGCAAATAGCTATTCTGAAGTTATTCTAGGCTTGCCAGGAGATACAAAAGATAAGCATTTTAAAACTGTATTCACTTTAGCTGATGCAGGATTGAAGTTTATTCCTCTTTATACTTTGATGCTTTTAGAGGGGTCAGTTCTTGCAACGGTAGCTGAGAGAGAAAAATGGCAAATGCAATCAGGCTTCCGTGTTGTTCCTAGGTGTTATGGGGTTTACAATTTTAAAGACAGAAAAATCTTGTCTGCTGAAATAGAGGAGGTATGTATAATTACGAACTCATTGCCTTATAAAGATTATCTTGAATGTCGTTCTTTAGCTTTAACTATGGGACTATTTTATCAAGATAGAATATTATATGAGCTTTATGGATTTTTAAAAGCTTTGAATATTAAATCGTCAGATTTAATATCAAGGCTTCATTCAAAAAGAATGAATTTGACACCCGGAATAACCAAGTTATTTGACCTCTTTGATAAAGCGACTAAAGAAGAAATTTGGGAAAATTCAGAGAGTTTAGAAAAATTTGCAAAAAAAGACAATTTAACAATAGAAAAATATATAAATGGTGAGTTAGGAAATAATATTTTATTCCGACATAGAGCTTTAGCTTTTTTGAGTTTGATTGATGATATTCATGCTGCGGCCTTTGGTGAGGCCATGATGCTAATAAAAGAACTTAATATAGAGCATAAAAAATGGGAGAGTTATCTTGGGCAATTATTAATTTATAGTTCAAATAGGAAAAAAAATCTCTTTGAAATTAATACTAAATATGTCCAGGAGTTTGATTTTGATATTAATTTATTATTAAATAATAATTTCGAAATATTACCGATTGAAATCATGAGCCCGCTTATAATTCATTTTTATTCAAGTGATGAGTCGACCTCTATGATACAAGATCAAATTAGAGTGCAAGGTGGTGATATAAATGGAATTGCTAAAATAATAAGTAGGATCCCAGTATCGAAACTTCAAAGGCATGTAAAGTTTGAAAGTGAAGCCGATGCTGTTGAAATAATTAATGAAAATACGGGCCCACAATTTATTACTCCAACTGCTGTTTCCCCCGGAGAATTCAGCTAAGAAAATTCTGATAAAGTCATCGTCGTGGTGCGCTTTCCCATCAACTGTCGAAGCCTTTTGTCCTCATTGCATAGGTTTTCGGCCTAGGGCGAAAACAGATCTTGCATGACCCCTCAAGAACTTTGGTACGGGCCAAACAGTGTCTCCGCGAAAAGGCAAAAGATAATAGGCTTTAAAAAAGCGATTCTTGCCACGATACCAACTGATGTCCTTGCAACGTAGCCCTGGAAAACTGGCTACAGACAAAAAACCAGACAGTTTGAGCAAAAGCTCTAACGATTCAGGTGTGTATGGCTTAACGTGGGTTGGATCGTTATAGAAGTTCTTCCAGTCAAGCCGAAAATTGGGTGTCGATAGGTAAATTACCCCCCCGGGCTTTAAGCAGCGATAAACCTCTGATATAAAACTATCTGGATCGCGTATATGCTCAATAACCGCTAGACTTACCGCAAGGTCTACTGAGTTATCCTTGATGGGAAAAGGATCAGTTTCAAAATTCAAATCAGTGTAGTCTAGCCCTTGGTAAATCCAGCCTTCATCTTTGCAAGTAGGTTCTATATAGCGATCACTACAGCCTAGGTCGAGCAATACTGTATTCGACCATGTTTTATATCCTATTTCTTGGGCTAATATTTTTATGGTTTGAATCTCTCTTTGTCCTAACAGCAATCTTTCTGCGTCAAGGCTGAGCATTGTCCTCGCGTTGAGATACGATTCTTTTAAATTTTTTTTCATTTTCAACTTGATTTTTGATTAGGCTTTAAATCAATAATTTGCTGGTTAGACAGTGTTAGAAAATTGATCGAAAATATATCTGAAGGATGATGAATATTAGGTCTGCGTTCGTACAAACACTGTGTCCCCAGTACGCCGTTCCAGACAAGTCGTCGGGTTAGACAGCCAAAGAGAGCTCTTTGGTCAATATGAATAATCAGATCACCTGTGTGAGTATCTGCTGAGCTAAAGAGCTGGTACCGGTCAACGCCCTGCGATACATCTGGTACCCCTCCATTCAGGCCTAGTTTTGGGTAAATATGGAGCCGTATCGATTGGCGGATTCTAATGCCGTCTTGACGGACCTTTCGTTCCCAGTTGTCGCGTGCAGCATCCAGCATCTCCAATAGACGCGGCCAGGGTGAGACTGGCATATCTTCGTAAAAGTAGCCATCGTGCCTGTGCGACACGATCGTTGCCTGTCGATCTGTTTGAATAGGGGACAGGTCCAGCCCTGTCTGGGCCTCAGAAGTCGACGACGACAGTGCGAGGAAGTGTCCGCCCTCCAAGGCCAATGGCCGTACCGGTAGGCCTGCGCCGGCAATAAAGCTAGAAATTTCGGCGAAATCTGGCTGCGCAATATTGTCGTTGTAAACACCCATCCAGCCCGGGATTAAGTAGGTGCCGCCCGCAGGGAAAAAGTATTTGGGTTTTAGCAGACGAAGCCACTCACCCAGGTCTTTCAAGGAACGCTCAACAATCCGGCGCTTTTCTGATGCCTGATCGATTCCCAGAAAAAGATGGGGATACTCGCTCGCGGCGCCACTCATGATGCAAGTGACGTCGATTGCGCCAAGGTGCTGAGCCATATGCTCCTTAATGCGCGCCAGGTCTTTCAGTGACAGCGGGTTATCGACCTGGTTGAAAAACACAACGCCATCGGCCTTGATGGCGATCGAGGTATCCAGATCGAAGTTCACGTCGTCTTCCAGCCCCGAAGAATTGCTGGTCATCTGCGGAAAAATGGTCAGATCGAAGGGGCCGAAGCTGGTGACGGTGAAGGGTTCGACCTCATGGATGCGGGTGACGCCCAGTCGCTTCAGTCGCTCCCTCAGAATGGACGATTGAAAGCGCTTGATGATGAATTCGCGGTCGAGCAGTCCACAAGTCTCGAGGGTGTCAGGGTGAAAATGATCATCATGCAAATGCGACAGGTAGACCCATCGTACGTCCGCCAAGTGCGCTGTTAATTCTTGGCTTGAAAACTCCGGGAAGCTTTGCCAGCCGCTCGCATTGGCCTTACCTGCCCACGGATCGCACACGATGCGCGCGCCTTGTGATGCGACTGATATGAAGGAGTTGTTGTAATGCGTTATTTTCATGGTTAAAGCACCGTCACCAATCGGCTCAGGGTTCGTATGAGGTCGTAACCGTCCCACTCCAATGCAAATTCCAGGGTCCGCCCGATGGGTACAACCCGGTCAATGCCCAGGGCACGGCCGCTGGTCACAAGGTTCTGTAGAACGTCTTTGTCGATGCCTGCATAGGACAGTGTCTGGTAGCGGCGGCTAACGATCGTCAGCACCTGCTCAAGGTTCACCAGCTCATATTCAAAGAAGAACCCGCAGTTGCCGTGCCAGTTTTCAATGCCGGGCTCGAGCTTTTTAAGCTCTACCCGCGTGATGAGGTTGTCTTGGCCTTCCACAATGCGGCTGCCTGCGTGCAGAGCGACATAACGCAGTGCATTGGCCCACTTGTCAATGGCGGATCGAGCCTCTAGTGCATAACGACCCTGGACCTGAGCATGCAGTTCGCTCCAGAAGACCTCGCGGGCTCGCTGCACGGCCCCAGGCTCCCCAAGCCAAAGGACCAGGTGAGGGGCGGTGCAGGCGTTCTGATCGAACAGATAGGTATCGTTGTAAAAGCCTTGAGCAACAGACGACTGCTTGCCCTTCTCGAGATATCCCTCGGCACCTATCACGCAGGCGGAATAGCGGTCCGCGAAGGTGACATCGAAGCCGCGTGAAGGCAGTGCTTGCTGTCGAATGGTGTCGATGGTGTTGTCGCCTCCCCAGATCACGCGGACATCACACGTGCTAGAAAAAGAAGCCGTGATGTCTTGCTCATCCCGGTCGTAGCGCACGAGACGGATGTGATCGCGCAGCACATTGTGGGTTGAAGCGCTTAATAAATCGTCGATGGCTTCAGCAATGATGCCCACCTGAGCAAACTCAGCCGAAGGCACCCGAATAACATTGGCGTTGCCTGCCAGCAAACCAGCCGCCAACGAATAGGCAAAGTTCACCGGAACGTTAGCCGGTGCAATGTGAAACACCAGGCCACGGCCCAACCTGCGATTGATTTCTGGATAGCTGCGCCGCATGGCTTCCAAAGAATTTCGCCGACACCAGAATCCAAAAGCGTAGAGATCTGGGAGAGTGCGCGTGCGTGGGTCGGCACACAGCACCTCAGACAACTCGCCCAGAAAGGCCAGCACTTCTGGTGCAAAGGGCTGCAGAGGCCTGACGTCCCCAATGCGCATCAGTTCTGCACCGGCCGGCGCGAGCAACTGCACGCGATCATCAGGCGCCATAGAGCGGCCTTTTTGCGGGATGGTCGGCGCTTGCCGCATAAGCGTCACTGCAGCCGCGAAGTTCGGCACTTTTGATGCGCCCGTGCACTTGGAAGTACTTGCCCAGCCGGCCACAGGCGCAGTCATCTTCACCCAGAATAACGCCTTCATCTTCGGTCAACAAGGCGTGCCCTGGGTAACTACCAGGCAGTACCGAAACCACTTCAATCACGCCGGGCTCGCCAATTTGGGCCGTCGCGAAGTCGTGTGCCCGCCGAACGATGATGTCTGAATAGGTTGAAGCGTGAAGATGGCCCTTTTCGCACGCCATATAGATGGAGCCTGTTTGCTCTACCATGCCGTAGTAATCATGGACCCGCTGTATGCCGCAGACTTCTTTCAATCGGTCACGAAACACGGCAGAAGACACGGACTCCTTGACCAGCGCCTTCCAGCCCCCACCGTGTACCAAAATGGCTTGACTCAGGTCCAACTTGCGGCCGCTGGTCACCAGGGCCTTGTAAAGGTGTTGCCACACCATGAAGGTAAAGCCGAACACGAACACCGGGCTGCCCGCATGCTTGTCCAGAAAACGTGCCACCGCTTCGATGTCGAGTTGCATGCTGTCATCTAGCGCAAAGATTCTGTCACGGCCAAAAATAGAAAAGCCCAGAATGCCCGCCCCCCGTGCGGAGAACAAGGCCCTGTCCTTGATGACGGCCGGGCTATCCACCACGATCATAGGCATGCGCTGTGCGCCCGTCACGGCGGTCACGATGCGGGTCAATGCCTTGGTCTGGTTGGCCGATGTCGTGCGATCCAGATAAATCCGCGATGGCGTCTGGCCCGACGTTCCACTGGACGTCATGGTTTTGACCACATCCTCAAGCGGAACGCTGAGCAGATCGAGCTGCTTGAACAGCCGAACAGGCAAAAAAGGAATGTCTGCTGGCGTACTGACCGTGTCAGCTCTGAAGCCTTGGGCGTCCAACATTTTTCGGTAGGGCTGGCATTGCGCCGTGTGATGGGCTGTCAAGTCCAGCAGTCCGCGAGTGAGCAACTCTTTTTTAGCAGCGCTATCCAAGGCGTAAGGGGCCAGCGAATGCCATGGGGTCAGGTCGATCATGCCGGAACCCCGCGCAGCAGGGCTTGGTAGTCGGTCTTGCCGGCTAGGGTGCGAGGCAAACAGTCGACAACGCGAACCTGGTAGGCCGAGGCGTTGATGGCTGTACGCTCCGCCAGGAGGCGCGGTAGCGCGGCCTTGTGTTGACCATCCGTGATGTAGACGGTCACGCGGTCCTCGGCCCCCAAGCAGGCCACTTCGGGTACCAAACCCAGGCAAATCTGCTCAAGATCCTCCAGATTCACGCGTTTTCCAAAGAGTTTGACGATCCGGCTCAAACGACCGGTGATGTAGTAGTAGCCGTCAGCATCGCGCCGGGCCAGGTCGCCGGTGAGTAGCGTTCCATTCCGTTCATCGCCCCGGGTCAGATCGGCACGGTTCTCGGCATAGCCCATGGTGACATTGGCGCCGCGGTAACCAAGCTGCCCCTCTACGCCGGCCGAGGTAATTTCGTGCCCTGTTGGATCTGACAGAAACAGCTCCCCACCAGGTATCGCCACGCCAATGCTGCCAGCTTTTTCCAGTGCCCGTGCGGCTGGCACGTAACTCATACGCGCCGTAGCTTCGGTCTGACCGTACATCACAAAAAAATGCGTGCCAGTCCGGCCAGCGTATTCAGCGAACTCTCGGACCAAGTTATCCGTAAGCTTGCCGCCAGCTTGGGTCAAGTTTTTTAGTGCGCCTGGGTTCATTCGCATGAATCCCAGCCGCTTGAGCATTTGGTAGGTGTAAGGCACTCCCGCCAACGATGTTCCTCCCGCCTCGCTGATAAATTCCCAAAAAGATTTTTCCATGACTGAGCGCTCGGTCACCAGCAAGGTGGCGCCAGCATGCAAGTGGCTGCTTAAGATCGAAAAGCCATAGGTGTAATGCAATGGCAGGCTGGTGACCGGCCGATCTGTTGGCCCAATTTGTAAGTAACCGGCAATCGCCTCCGCATTTGACAGCAAGTTCTGCCGGCTCTGCCGAACCAGCTTGGGGTTCCCTGTGCTGCCCGAGGTGCTGAGCAGCAGGGTCAAGTCTGGGTGGGTGAGGGGCTGGTTCAATTCGATACCGGTGGCGAGCACCGTGTAGTCAAAGATGCTCAACAGGCAGATGTGACCAGGGTATTGTTCCTTTGTGGCAGCAGGAACCACCAGCACCTCGGCTTGGTACCTGTCCAAGTAAAGTTGGACTGTAGCGCCGGAGGCGCTGGCGTCGAGCAGGATCGGAACCACCCCTTGCTTCATCAGCGCCACGATGGCGGCGATGCAGCCCAAGGTGTTTCGGGTCAAAACCAGGGCCACGGTCCTGGTGGGTACTTGTGCCGCCAAGCGCGCACAAGCCTGTGCCAGTTCCCCGTAGGACAGCACCTGCCCCGTATCGTCAACTGCGGCGGGCCAGTTGGCGGGGAATGAGCCCAGGGGAAAGAGGTTCACGCCACAGCGCTCCAGCGCGATTGAATTGCTCTTGCGATTTGAGGGGCGGTCAGCCCCGTTTCGGTCAGCAGATGTCTGTAGTCGCCGGCGTGAGGAAAGTAGTCCTGAACACCAATGATGAGCTGAGGTGGCGTTCCAGGAAATTGGCTCTTGTGCTCAGCCACAGCGCCGCCCAAGCCGCCAATGATGCTGTGTTCCTCCACGGTCACAACAAGACGAGCAGAAGCGTAGACCCCTTGAAGTATGTCGGTATCCAGTGGTTTGATGGTGTGCATGTTGATGACGCCCACACGCAAGCCCTGTGCTTCCAGCAGCTTTGCCGCCTCCAATGACTCATAGACCACTGGCCCGGTGGCAACAATGGTAATGTCTTGGCCTTGCCTGAGGCGAATGGCCCGGCCAATGCGAAACTCATAATCTCCCGCGTACACGACGGGATGGGGCACCCCGCCGCCAAGGCGCAGATAAGCGGGCCCCGGGTAAGTGGCCAGCGCCTCCACCGCCTTGACCGTCTCACCGCAATCAGCGGGTGAAATCACCGTCATGTTCGGAATCGCCCGCATGAAAGCTATGTCTTCCAGGCTGATGTGCGTGGGCCCCAGCACACCGACCGAAAACCCGGCCCCCAATCCCACTAGCTTGACGCCCAGACCCATGTAGCCCATGTTCACGCGGACCGGATCAGCACTGCGCGCTGCCGCAAATGTGGCGTAAGTGGTGGCAAAAACGCTGAAACCTTCATTGCAGAGTCCAGCGGCCATGCCAACCATATTTTGCTCGGCAATTCCCACATTGATGAGTCGTTGGGGATGGGCAGAAGCAAACCGGTCCAGGCCCGAGAAGTTGCGCAAATCGGCCGTGAGTATGAGTGTTTCGGGGTTGATGTCTGGCAGGCCCATGGCCGTCAGACCAAAGGTTCCCGCGGAGCCGAGCATCGACCAGGTCCGAACATTAGCCCGGGTAAATGTCGTCATGAGTTCACCCCCCTTGCTGCGGTCAATTCATCAAACTGTGCTTGGGTCAAACGGTTGTGATGCCACGCGGGGTTGTTTTCCATGAACGACACACCTTTGCCCTTGACCGTGTTCGCCACGATGACCGTGGGTTGGTTCCCGGGGCCTTCAAAGGCGTCGAGCAGTTCTGCCAAGTTGTGGCCATCAACCGTTCGGGCTTGCCAGCCAAAGCTTTCCCACTTCTCGGCCATCCCATCCATGTTCAGGACGTCCCGGGTCGGGCCATCGTATTGCAGGCCGTTCTTGTCAATGATGGCCACCAGATTCGTAAGCCCGAAGTGGGCTGCCGATGCGGCGCTCTCCCAAACCGAACCTTCGCCGCATTCGCCATCCCCCATGAGCACGAACACGCGCGACTGGTTGTTGCCTCGTTTGCGCAGCCCGATGGCCGTGCCGACCCCCAGGGCTAGCCCCAGACCCAAGCTCCCGCTGGAGAATTCGATTCCCTTGTCGGGGTTCATGGACGGGTGTCCGTAGAGAAAGGTTTGGTTGCTCTTGAACGTCATGAGTTCTTCATCCGTCACAAAGCCCGCCTGCTTGAGGGCTGCGTAGTACGCCATGGCACCATGGCCCTTGCTCAGAATAAATCTGTCACGTTCAGGCCAGCGGGGGGCAGCAGGGTTGACACGCATGACTGATTTGTAGAGCACGGCCATGATCTCGACCAGCGAGAGACCACCCCCAAAATGGGCGCCGTTCAAGCCAGTTTGCAGACCCATCCGGAGAATGTCCTGTCGCATGTCCTGCGCCACCAGCTCACAGGTTTGAAGGTTTTCCAAGCAGAGAGACGGTTTCATGCGCGGCCTCCGTTGACAGGGATGATCTGCCCGTTCACAAATGAGGCCGCATCGGACGCCAGGAACAGCACCACCTGTGCAATTTCCCTCACTGTTGCCAAACGCCGCATGGCACTGTTTTCGATCATTCGTGTTTCTGCCTTTTTCTCCATTTGCTTCGCCATCTCCGTGTCGGTCAATCCCGGCGCCACCGCATTGACACGCACACCCAGCGAGCCAACCTCGGCCGCCAGCGTCTGGGTGCAGGCCATCAATGCGGCCTTGGACGCACCGTAGGCGATGTTTCCTGCAGAAAGATCTAGGCCTGCAATCGACCCAATATTGACAATCGCCCCCGATTTCTGGCGAGTCATACGGCGCAAGATCAGCTGGGTAAGCTCCAGTTGTGCAAAGAAATTCACGTCGAAAACGCCCCGGACTATCGATACCGGCGTCATTTGAAAGAGCCCACCGTGAGCGACACCCGCGTTGTTGACGAGCACGTGAACCGGTCGACCCACCGGCAAGGCTGCGTTCACGGCAGTCTTCATCGCGGTCGTGTCCGTCATGTCAAAGGAGAGGCGCTCGACCTGTCCACCATGGCGGGTGGCCAGATCAAGCATGTCCACAGCAAAAGCATCTGTGTCGACTCGGCTGTGGACCAACAGGTTGGCGCCGGCTTGGGCAAATGCTTCTGCGAGTGCCCGACCGATCCCCCGGTTAGCACCAGTGATCAAGACTGTTTTGTTGGAGAACACTGGCGGCAATCTAGAGCGTGACCCCATACTTGCGCATGATGTCCATACCCTTCTCGTAACTGGAAAAATCCAGGATATCTTCCATCTCGAGGGCTATGCCAAACACATCCTCCAACTGAGTCATGAGCTGCATATGACCCACGGAATCCCATCCCGCAGTGTCTTGGTAGACCAGGCCAGGAAGCTGCTCCTCGGTGACGCCAATGATCTCCACGAAGGCTAGCTTATATTTTTCAAGTTGTTCCATTGAGCTTCTCCATTCTGTCCATCAACTTGAGCAGCTTGGCATCTTGCGCTGTCATTTGGGTCCATTGCTGTCGGGTAATTTCGATTTGTTGCGTGTCTCCACCGTGCGCGATCAAGGTCTTGCTGGGATAAAGCCCCAGTAAGGCGTTGAGGCGGATCGCACTTTGGTTGCTCTTCTTTTGATGCCCGTAAATGCGACCAATACCCTGGACTCTAAACATGTAGTCCATGCCATGGAAAACCACATTCAATGGCAGCAGCCGATCGCGCGCATAGGCTGTCACCCAAAATCCTCCCAGCGCCGAGTCGTCAGCCAGATCGTTCAGAGAGTAAACACCCACAAAGCATTCAGCCCGCTCGATCCTGACATACAACGATTTGTCGTTGCTTTTTAGTCCGCTCATAAAGCGATGATGGTCATCGGCATCGATAGGCTGGTCAGATGTCATCCAACGCCGAACCTGCGGATCATTCCGGCCCCGCAGCACCTCATCGGACTCCGACTCGGTCAAGTCCGTGAAGTGCTTGAAGGTGTAGAGGCCTGTTGCTATGGCGTTCACTGAATGTCCTGTGTCAACAAGGGCTCACCCAAGGCAATGGCACGTTTGGCGTGCTGGCCCAACAAGCCTTGAAAATGCCGGGGATGCAAGCCGTAGCCTGGCCGGATCACACGAATATTTTCTTCGGTGAAGACGTCTCCGGGTGCGATGTGGCGCGCGGCGTAAATGGAGCGCTTGCCGGCGCTGACCTTGCCCTCAGCTTCTTCGAGTCCGTAGAAGACCCGACCTAGAGCGTCAAAGGCACGGTTAGCCTCGGTTATCAGCAGGGCCATTTCATGCGGCTCCATGGAGAAAGAGGAATCGACCCCGCCGTTTGCGCGCGACATCGTTATGTGTTTTTCAATGCAGGTCACGCCAAAGGCGATTGACGCCACCGACACGCCAATGCCCAGCGTGTGGTCAGACAGACCCACGTCGCAGCCAAACAAGGCTGCCATATGGGGGATCGTTCTCAGGTTGATCTCTTTGGGATCAGCGGGGTAGGCGCTGGTGCACTTAAGCAGGGTCAGGTCTTTGCAGCCATGCTTGCGCAGGGTATTTACAGCCTCGTCAATTTCGGAAACCGTCGAACCGCCTGTGGACATGATCACCGGTTTGCCGGTTTCTGCCACACACTGCAGCAGCGGCGTGTGGTTGATCTCAAATGAGGCCACCTTGTAAATAGGGTTGTCAAGTGTCTCAAGGAACGAAACCGCCTTAGTACTGAACGGAGTGGAAAAGCAGGGAATACCCACGTCGCGCGCTGCATCGAACAGCTCCTTATGCCAGTCCCAAGGGGTGTTGGCCTCCTCGTAAAGGTCATAGAGCTCACGGCCGAGCCAAGGTGAACTTGGCTCGGTGATCGTAAAGGCCCCGCGAACAGTCAGGCAGTCAGGTGTGTAGGTTTGCAGTTTGATAGCAGACGCGCCGGCCTTGGCAGCCGCCTCAACCAGATCTAGAGCAAGTTCTTTGGAACGGTTGTGGTTGCCAGACAGTTCGGCAATAACAAAAGGTCGACTTCGATGAGGTGTAGCGTTCATGGTTTTGCTCGAATTACGCCACCGCGAGGATGGCTTTGACAATGTCATCGATGCCCGCTGCCAAGCCCTTGATGTAAGCACGCTGCTTGCGAACCATATGGTCAGACTGGCGGCAAGCCCTTGCGTGAGCCAAGGTGAGTGCCCTGCCAGTGATCTGACGCAAATCACCTGCGTTGACAATCACTCCCTGCCGGGCGTACCAGTCCAAAGAATTACGCTGATTATCGGTAACCCAGCCAGAAATCATGGGGCAGCCGGCGGTGAACGCTTCGAGCATCAAAGTGCTGGCTGGGGTGACGAGGCAACGCGCCTGACGGTAACGCCGAATCATTGCGACAGCATCCAGACCGCTGAAAAACCGCACCTGAGACCGGCGAACACCTGAACGGCGCAGCACTTTGCCCGCGGGTAGACGACGGCCCGACAGCACCCAAATCGGTAACCTAGGTTCAAGCCGCGCCAAGTGCGCAAGCGTACCAGCCACCCATAATTCCTGCCTTGTGCCACCAGTGGCAATCATGAGCGCGCGACGCGATGCAGGGCGTTCTGCCAAAAGAGCAGCGGCAAGAATCTCGGGGCGTAGTAGCAGATAGCGCCCGCCTAAGAACAGCTGACTGTTTGGTGCCAACTGGAACTGCTGAGCCCCAACGCCCTCGTTGTAGCAGAGCACAATATCGGCCAAGTACCGGATGCCGCGAAAGTCGTCAATGCACACCGTGCGTCGAGGGTGTATCGCCATCAAGCGCTGCCAGAACACGTCGTTAAACTGGTAGCCATCCACCACCACCACTGTATCGCGCCAGTCTTGCTGAAAAAAGGCTTCCTCGGTCATGATATCGACCACGGTCACGCCACTGTGCTCCAGCGCGGCGCGGGTGACATTGCGCACCTGGCTGCACCAGAAACAAATTTGCGCATTGGATTTCAGCAGGGCATCAGCCAGCGCCCGGCAACGCGACATATGGCCAAAGCCTACTTGGCTAGACTCGTCCACACGGAACACGACGCGAGGCCCAGTGTTCATGCCTCGTCCCCGTCTGCAGATACTGACTTGAGAAGCCCTTCGTTGCGCACAATGCCCTTATTGGTTTGTAAAAGCTCGGGCTCCTGTTCCAGCAGGTCCAGGATGTCCTGCGTCAGAAAGGGTTGACTATCTGGTCGCTGTAAACGAGCAAACAGGGACTGCAAAAATACCAGGTCTCGCGGCTCGTCCAAGGTCCACCGGTGATGCGACAGACCCTTGAACTTTTCAAGGCTTCCAAGGCGGAACCATTTGGGATGGTTGACTATATAGGGACCGACATGCTCACGCTCCGAGGGCAGCGCAGCCTCGCGCCAAGCCCGCTGTAGCGCCGCAAAAGAAAAAACAGCGCAATCAAGCCCGTCTGGAAATTCGCCGCCAAGGTAAAAAAGGTCGTACTCGCCCGCGTGAAAGCCGCGTACCACGTCATCGACGAGGGTTGGGTCCAGTGCCGGGCAATCAGCAGTGATGCGAACCACTGCAGTAGCTTTATTCTCTATAGCGCATTGGTAATAGCGATCCAGCACATCTTGCAAGCTGCCACGGAACACCGGCACATTGCGGGCGCGGCACCAATGCGCCAGTACATCGTCAAAAGCGTCGCTTGACGTTGCCACCACCACCTCGTCCAAGGTGTTGCAAAAGGCCAAGCGATCGAGCACATGGGCCAAAACTTCGCGGCCAGCCAGTGGCAGCAGCACTTTGCCTGGCAGGCGCGTCGAGCTCATGCGGGCTTGAACAATGCAGACAGTACGCATGGTCGGCTCAGGCATCAGTTAAGACGTTTAAACCCGCCATGGCACACCGGCCCTTTTAGCAGCGACATCACATCACGCCCCTCTTCGCACTCGTTGATCATCCGGAACACAGGCTCTAGGGCCTCAAAGTAACCGTCTACCACCGCTTTGGTGTGATCGATACAGACGTAAACGCTGTTACTGGCCAGATAACCCCGTGCCAGCATTTCTTGCGTGATCAGCGTCTTGTATTCGAGCGACTTGGGACTGCGTAGGGTGAACCCGGTCAGCGCAGGCAGACCCCAATGGTCAAGTTCGAGACCCGTGGCCTCTGCCAGCGACTGCCAGCGAGCACGAATGTGCAGGCCCGTCTGGGTGATGACATCCCAGGACTTCATTTGCTCCATGACTTCTAGTGTTTTCAGGGCAGCTGTGGGGCCAATGCGTTCAGTCCAGAATGTGCTGCTGATAAAGGTAGACTGCGCTGCCTCCATGACCCCGCGCCGTCCAATGATTGCCGTCAGGGCATAACCATTGCCCATCGCTTTGCCAAACATGGCCATGTCGGGCTCCACGCCATAAAGTTTGTGCAGCCCGCCAAAGGTCTGACGAAACCCGGATGTGCACTCATCAAAGACCAGAACGATATTGCGTTCCGTGGCCAGTTGTCTGACCTTGTGCAAGAAATTGTCCTCTGGTCCACGGTTACGCGACACCTCCATCTTGATCACACCGATGTCGTGCTGGTTGACGAGGGCCGTCAGTTCTTCAAAGTTGTTGTAGTTGAAAGGGAAGACGGTCCCTTTGAGGTTGCGTGGTACGCCATTGGGCGCGAGACCAGGTAGCAAGTGTCCATCCAGGCCCGCTTCATCACCCAGGTTGGCAGACAGGTACCAGTCGTGCCAACCGTGGTAGCCACAAATTGCCACCTTGTCCCGGCCCGATGCGGCACGGGCAATGCGAATGGCGATGGCATTGGCTTCACCGCCTGACCTCGCAAATCGCACCATGTCAGCCCAGGGGTGTATTTGCACCAGTCGCTCCGCCAGGTAAACCTCTTCCGGGCAGTTGAAGGTGGACATATTGCCGGACTGAACAGTGCCCATGACGGCGGCGTCCACCTCCGGGTGACCATAGCCCAGGGTGTTGGTCCCGATGCCCATGATGCACATGTCGGTGTACTGCTTGCCGTCCAAATCCCACACCTGGCAACCCTTGGCCTTGCTAAAGTAGGCTGGCCAATGCTCTGGCAAGAACATTTCTGGCCGCTTGGACAGCAACATATTGCCGCCCGGTATCAGGTTCTTGGCGCGTTTCCAAAGTTCTTGGCCAGAATTCATGTCAGTAATCCGATTTGTGATGAATTGCTTTCTAAAGGGCCAACCCACTGAGAAGGATTAATCAGCTTACCGTCGTCGGAGGCGATGTGTGGCCAACCCTGCGGTACAGGTGCGCGCAATGCAGCCAATATGCCTAGCAGCTGTTCTGATCCTTCCACGCCCACCACGACTCTGTCTACTTCCGGGAGAGACAGGGGGTAAGCCAGACTGGCCCCCAGCGCCGAGCAACCTGTCGTAAGTTGCCATTGGTCCCAGACTCGCCAAAGGTCTAACCAATCTGAAAACTGAGGGGGCAGGGCACTGGAATGGGTGAGCAGCAATCCTTGCAAAAATGCAGAGCGGGTGTGGACCTCTACTCCACTGTCTTTCAAGCGTTGCAGCCAGCCCGAGGTCTGCAGTCGGCGATCGATCAGGTTGAGCGGCGCCTGCACCAAGTCCCATTGGGCCAGTTTGAGGAGGGGCTCAAGTTCGGTCGGAGAATAAACAGAAACCCCAAGCTTTTCGACCAAGCCCTGATCTTGCAATTCTTGCAAGGCCCTGAGCAGGGCCTTGCCGTGCTCACCCAGCAAATCCCCTGGCCGATGCAGCAGTAAGCCATAAACGCAACTTAAGCCCAGGCGTTTGAGTGACGCTGCAAATTGCACTTTCGCCCATGCACCGGCGTCCGTAATTGCAGCGGGTAATACAAGTGGTACCTGTGAGAGCTTTGTCACCACTTGAAAATTCTGAATGCCTGAGTGGCCTAGGCGGGACTCTGCATCACCATAGGCCATGGCGGTATCCAGCACAGAAACACCTTGCGCATAAGCCAATGACAACACGTCCGCAGCTTGCACTTCTGAAAGCTGGCCAGTTTGGTTGGTGATGCCGTAAGGCATACCAAATTGAGCTGTGCCAAGCGCCAGTTTCATGCCATCAGCCCGGTCAGCGTGGCAATGACCCTGTCTTGATCCGTAGCCGCAAGCGTAGGAAACATTGGCAGGCTGATGGTTTCTGTGAAATAGCTCTCAGCAGCAGGGCAATAGCCAGATTTGAACCCCATAGATTCGTAATAAGGCTGCCTGTAGACAGGGATGTAGTGCACGTTGACGTTGAACCCGTCAGCCATTAACGCGTCGTAAATCTGCCTTTGAGTTTTACCCTTGTCTGATTGCGGTATGCGAATAGGGTAGAGGTGATAGCTTGAAAAAGAATCAGGGTGTTGCCAAGGCCTTATAAGCGGCAAATCACGAAACGCCTCGTCGTAACGGGCGGCAAGCTGGTGGCGTTGCGCGATATAACTGTTCAGGCGCGTCATTTGGCTCAAGCCCAAGGCGCCCTGTATATCAGTCATGCGATAGTTGAACCCCAAACCAATCTGCTGGTAGTTCCAGATCTCATTCACTGGGCGGGCATGCATATCCTCTGGCGTACTGGAGATGCCGTGGCTACGCAAAATGCGCATTGCTTTGGCAAGCTGTGCATCTTGAGTAACGGCGAGCCCACCCTCACCGGTGGTAATGATTTTTACCGGATGAAAGCTAAACACGGTGATGTCGCTGAACCGGCAGTTACCAATCGGCTCATTTTGGTATTTGCCCCCAATGGCGTGCGAGGCGTCCTCGATGATCCGGAACCCGTATTGCTGGCTAAGGGCATGAATAACAGCCATGTCGCAGGCTTGGCCGCACAAATGGACGGGGATGACTACCTTGGGCAGCCTACCGCTTTGCTGTGCCAAAACCAGTTTTTCTGCCAGTCGTTCAAGGCTGAGGTTGTATGTGCGTGGGTCAATGTCAATAAAATCTACCGTTGCACCACAATACAGAGCGCAGTTAGAACTCGCAACAAACGTAATCGGGCTGGTCCATACAATGTCACCTTGTCCCACGCCTAAGGCGATACAGGCAATGTGGAGCGCACTGGTTGCGCTGTTGACAGCCACTGCGTGTTGCGCACCACAGTACGCAGCAACAGCGCTTTCAAATGCAGGAACTGCTGGACCCTGGGTCAGATAATCCGACTGTAAAACGGCCGTGACAGCATCTATATCTGTCTGATTAATCTCTTGGCGACCATAAGGTACAAGTTTCATCAGACCTTACCGATGTGTCGGCGACTCTCTTCGACCCAGGCCTGCAGGCTTGCTATGCTCATCCAATCGCTGTTGTTGTCTGAGCTGTACGTGAAATCTGCGGCTACAGGAGTCCCGTGGTCAATGCGGGCGGGGTCGTGGCTCCAGTTATGGATAGCTGGCAGTATTTTGTAGTAAGTGTCGTACTCGTAGGTGTGTGGTGCGTCCTCTGGTCCAATCATCTGCTCATGCAGTTTCTCACCGGGCCGAATGCCGACAATGTCATGGGACGCTGTCGGCACACAAGCCAAAGCCACATCAGTCAATTTGATGGAGGGAATCTTTTTGACATAGATTTCGCCACCGACCATGTTCCCGAATGCATGCCAGACAAGGTTTACGCCCTGCTCCAGGGTGATCATAAAGCGTGTCATACGCGCATCGGTAATGGGCAAGACGCCTTTGTCCGCGAGGCTCAGAAAGAAGGGGATGATTGAGCCCCGTGAACCCATCACGTTGCCATAACGCACCACCGCAAAGCGGGTGTCGTTACCACCGGCATAAGAGTTACCGGCAATAAAAAGTTTATCAGCGGTCAGTTTGGTCGCGCCGTAAAGATTCGAAGGGCTGCTGGCCTTGTCAGTGGACAGCGCCACCACCCTTTTAACGCCTTGGTCAATGCAGGCGTCGATCAGGTTCATAGCGCCAAAGACATTGGTTTTGACGCACTCGAAGGGGTTGTACTCGGCGGTGGGTACGATCTTGGTGGCTGCAGCATGCACGACATAGTCGATGCCGTTCAGGGCTCTGCTCAAGCGATCTTTATCCCGCACATCACCAATAAAAAAGCGAACCCGATCGTCATGCCCATAAAGCTTGGCCATTTCCCACTGTTTCATTTCGTCACGTGAGTAGATGACCAGCCGGCGCGGCTTGAACTTGGCCAAAGTCATCGGCACAAAAGTGTGGCCGAACGAACCGGTTCCCCCAGTGATGAGAATGCTAGAGTTTGTGAGCATGGGCCTGTTCCAGCTGTTTTATGGCTGCCTCTACCAAAAGTAGAACTTTAGGTGATTCTCGTAGCACGAGTGTATGTAAGATCTTGGACGCGGAGAGGCTTTGTTTTAATGTTTTGGCTCTGCTGCCCAGTTGAACCGCATTTTGGATCTCGGCCTGGTTGGCTAAAGCTAAAAAAGCAGAGCCTTGCACAGCCTTGGCCAAATCGCCTTCAACCTTAGACAATATGGCTATATTAGCAGATGATTTTTGCAGTTGTAAAGCTAACTTGGCACATCTTATGGTTAATTTCTGACACTGTAAAAGCGAGCTTTTAACACGATACAGTCTGTCTAGCAAAAGTTTTTTTCGGCTCGGTACATCAAGTGCTGCTCGTATATGTTCAATGCTGGCTTTGGCATCAACAGTCCGCTGGTCTGGAGAACCAATTGTAGCGATTGCGTCGATTAATGGTATGTGTTCAAATCCCGTGATGAAGGCGCCGCCTTCGGTGCAATTAAATAGTTTAGTAGGCTTGTCTTTTTTGTTTTCAGTTTCGGCATGGTTCTCAAATTCTGAGTGAAACATCACATAGTCTCTTTTGGTTTGAACCATTCCACCATAATAACCAGGTAGCAATTCAATTTGCTCCCGATAATTGATACTATTTTGTCCACCATCAGACATTAATTTTTCATACCCAATGGGCACAATTGGGTATGAGAATATTTTTTTTTCGTCATCAAACTTGATGGTCAAACTACCATCTGCAGATTTGCTGGCGTACTGTTTGCCGTTGGTCAACGCCAAGTCTTGCCCAACCAATATAATTGGATCGCACTTTAAGTATAAGCCCATGCCGAAAA
>Ga0214919_10004716_pt1 | contig 19747 bp, 18 predicted proteins | sample LL1503_MetaG_FD_177994 | JGI IMG/M metagenome (GOLD analysis project Ga0214919, IMG submission 177994) | Freshwater microbial communities from Lake Lanier, Atlanta, Georgia, United States - LL-1503 | ecosystem: Environmental > Aquatic > Freshwater > Lake | place: USA: Georgia | collected...
CCGTTCTCCCCGCACACATCGGACTAACCCAGCCAAAGCCTCCGCTCCCTTTTCCATCAACATCTTCATACATGATTAAACCGCCCAAACCCCAAAAGGGTTCGCTCATTTTTTAACTTCCTTAACCACCTAATCCCTTAACCCCTTAATCCCTAATCTCCCCCCTTCCCATCCTTAGCGACCTTTGCGTGAGCAATTCTTCCTTAGAGCACTCCCCGCGCAGCGGGTTAGGAGCGACGGAGGGCCACCTCCCGCCTTTCACTTGCCCCCGCGGACCATAGGTCCGCCAATGTCCTACCCCATCTGTCACTATTTCACCCATGAACCAGAATTTCATCGGAGTCACAGCTTTTGCTATCCTGCTTTCAGCTCTCAACGCTTGTGCCTGGGACGACGACGACGAGTTCGATGCTCCGTCCCGTTCCACCCGCAACAACTCCTCCATCTACTCCACCTCCACGAAAAGCCTTCTTCAGAACGAAAACCTCTACTCAATCAAACAACCCAGCCAACCCCAGGAAGCTTACGAAGTCAGCCGCACCCGCGCTCTTCACATCGACACGATTCAAGAGGCGAATGAAAAAAGAGCCCTAAGAAACGAGGAGTTCATGGCCGAGAGCCAGCGCCGCTTCGAGAAACAGGAGGCTCAACAGGAGAGGCACCATGCCCAGATGGCCAAACAGCAGGAGATTTATGACGAGATGGATCAAGAGGAGTGCGAGATGGCTGAGTTTCTTGGCGGAGTTTACAAGGCGAAGTTCGGTGCCACCACAGGCCGCAACTCGGCCGTGACTTCGGACGGCTATGTTTATCGGAGCGGAAACAACTTCATCACCCCGAAGGGGATCTATACCAAGAGTGGAAACACCTATGCGGGCCCCGACAGCTTCACCACACAAACAGGCACACTATTCTTTGGGAACGAGGGCACCACCATCCAAGCCGGAGGCGCTTTTTTCACAGAGGGCGAGTCCGGCTACATCGTCAGCCCCAACTGCCGTAACACCTCCACCTGGCGCTCCCGATGAATATCTTTATTTCTAAAATCCGCCCGCCGCGGGCGCCCTTCGAAGCTCCTCCGCGAAGCGGGTTAAGAGCGTAGTAGGGCCACCATCCAACCCCCATGACCCCCGCCTTCATCATCCTCACTTTGTATAAAGTCTTCGTCTACATCGTCGGCTTAATCAGCGGAATAGCCTTCGCCATCTGGCTCAGATCCAGGCTTTAAAAATTGAATTCTAGAACGCCACTGATGATTTTGGGTCTCAGTAATGCATGGCAATAAGTTCTTGAAAGAAGATCTAGGAAGGCACAAAATTTACAGTGTTTGGTATTTTAGACAAAAAGAGAAGAAAGCTCGAATGGGCGTAAGGTCGTGAAAGTGATAAAGGATAATAATCTCGCAAATCCAGTTAGACTTCTGAGCCTTTTCTCTGGCTGTGGTGGCATGGACGTTGGTGCCCACAACGCAGGAGGCAAAACGATCTGGGCCAATGAATGTAATAAGTGGGCAATTCAGACTTATACGAAATATTTCCCAGATGCAGGTCTAGTCCCAAAGCCAATCGAAGATGTCGTTTTAGATAAAGAGTTGCCTAGACGTGGAGAAGCGGAGGTCATTCTTGGAGGATTTCCGTGCCAAGATTTCTCAATGATTTGGAAACGGCCGGGACTCAAGGGGACTAGGGGGAATTTGTATACTTTCTTTGTTGATATAGTTCAGAGGCTCCAACCGCTTGCATTTATTGCTGAAAACGTCAAAGGGCTGCTATCAGCAAATAATGGGAAAGCCATTGAGACAATTATAAAAGACTTCAATGGTTGTGGGTATACACTTAATAATGATGATCTTGTATATAACTTTGCTGATTATGGAACACCGCAGATGCGGGAAAGAGTATTAATAATTGGGATTAGAAGTGATCTCGGAGTTAGCTTCACTCGACCCCCAAAGACACATGCGCCCCAAGAACTCGCAAAGCTGCAAGGGCTTAAGCCGTATAAAAGCGCAAGAGAGGCGCTCAATGGCGTATCTAAGATTAAACTAAATAATGAATGCCAGAACTTAAAAAAGACCACAATTGAGCTGCTTAAACTAATTCCTCCAGGTGGAAACTTCGCAAGTGTGCCTAAGAGCCATCCAAGATACGTGAAAGGAATGATCTCGCATGTTTATCGTCGACTTCACCCCGATCAACCATCTACGACGATTATCGCCGGTGGTGGAGGAGGCACATGGGGATATCATTATAAAGAACCTAGGTCTTTAACAAACAGAGAGAGAGCAAGGCTGTTCGACTTCCCCGATGACATGGAGTTTTTTGGTCCGATAGGTGAAGTGCGAAGACAAATTGGTAATGCTGTTACGCCATCTGGTATTGAGCCCATAGCTAGAAGACTGTTCGAAATAATTCAGCCATTTAGGAGGGCTAATGCTGTTCGCTAACTGCAAAGAGTTTGGAGGAAACTTTCACCAAGAAGTTAAGGCTAGACTTCATGGAGCGGTCAAAGTGGACATTGCTACAGGCTACGTCTCAGAGGATGTGCTAAGGGAATTTCAGCAACCACTGGCTGATATTTGCAAAAGCCGTGGCATGGTCCGCCTGCTTGTCGGTATGGCCTTCTACGAAGGCATACAAGCCAGACCTCTCCAACAGCTCCACAAGATCCAGAGTGTAATTGGAGCAGTTGGTAATGGAAGCGGAGTGTATGTTGCAACAGAAAGAAAGTTTCATGGAAAGATATACCAAATTACAGATGCAAAAAAAGAGTTCCGCACATATGTAGGATCTTCAAACTTTTCCCGTAGTGGATTAAGCGGAAATCTTGAATGCACTGTCAGACTGCAAGAGCATGGATATCAGAACCAGATCCATAGTTATTTAGATTTTTTACTTAGACCCGAAAATGCCGTCGTAATTACGAAAGCAGAAATCATTGCAAGAGGCTCTGAAGAATACAAAAAACGGATATCAATCGAGAGCCTGAACGACCTCCGTAGATGTGACCCGCATAAAATAAAGATAAATCCAACGCATGGATTTAAATATTCCTTAAGACGGATTGCAGCCTCGGAGAAATCAGGACTTAATGCATATTTTGGTAAAGGAAGACTGTCCCGTAGAACTGGGTTTATAAAACCACGACCATGGTATGAGGTCGAACTTATCGCACCGAGCAGCGTCAACCAGACCAGATATTATCCTAAAGGCGAATTCGTGGCATACACAGATGATGGCTATGTAATCCCCATGCAAACAAGCGGGGATAACTTCAAGAATATACGTTCAAAACATAAACTCGAGATACTTGGCGAATGGATAAAGGGCAAATTGCAGAGTTATGATGCACTTGAGCCACTTGAACCTGTCACAGCTGAAACACTTGATAAGTTTGGGAGTGATACAATCGAGTTTTATAAGCTTAAAGAAAAAGAGTATTTTATGCGTTTCTTGCCTCGTTTCTAAGTGACAGGGCAGAGAGTTTCTGAATTAAGAGAATATAGTCTCATTACCCGATAAACAGCCGGCTAGTAATACTATTATAATAATTAAGACTTTAACTATTTTAGTATGTCCTCAAGAACGATTGCTATAAATTCGTTTTTCGGTGTTTTACTTTTTGTAGATGAGTATACAAGTAACTTATATTGTCCCAATTGATTTCCTCTTGCAACAAGCTCTAACACGCCTTTTTTTGCTTTTTTCTTAGCACCAACTTTCCAGTTACCACGAGTCCAGCAGACAATAAGATTTACGTCGTCAGGGCGTTTATGGGAAAGGAAAGCATCAAGTTTTGGCTCAAGTTCACAATTAATAAACTCCCTAGTCTCCTCGTTATAAAGCAAACAATCAAAGGGGGCAGAAGAATTATAGTCAATGAGTCTGTGATTTGGAATCGCTTTAGTGATTACGTCAGGCTGACTAAAGACGAGCGCTAGTTCCGCATCTGATTCAGGCTTATAATTAAAGCCTTTTTTGATGGGTTTAATTAATATATCTTTATCACAGTTGATTCTCTTTTGTGCCTGAAGAATTCTTTGCCTATGAATTGACTTCTCTGTTTTTTGGGCTTTTTTCTCTAACTCAGATAATAAGGGTTTTAATGATTGAGTTATAATATTGGTCAGATTATTTCTAAATTCTTCTTTAATTTTTTCATTCTTAAAAAGAATATCACCTCGGGAAAGTGATAACTGGTCAGCCACCCAGTCGATCGAAGCTTCGATTCGGATTCCTGTTTCAAAAGATACCCATCTGTGAATTGGCTGAGTAATCTCTCGAGTCGCAAAGTCTTTCTTAATTAGACGACCGTTTACACGAATATAGATTCCTCTTAACCCTCGCTTTAAGGAGATGATCTTTTTGCCCTTATCAAAACCAGTAAAATAACATAGGCCCGTAACGTTTTTATCTTTTTGTGATATGTATGTTTTCTTAGTGCACTTATCAAGATCTGAACCTTCTGTTGCTAATACCTTAACGGCTTTTTTGCTTTTTTCACACTTACGGAAGATCTTTTTGAGATCTTTAATTATTTTGGAAATATCTTTCGGCAGTGCTTTTCGAAGATCTGGAAGAAAAGCAGCGTAAATCAGGAAATCACCATTATCCTGTGGAAGATTACTTAGGAACTTTTTGTATTTCTCGGCATCATCTTTAGTAATTGGATTCTTTAGTTTAAGTCTGATGTATGTTCCATGAATACTTTCTTTAGACTTTTCGACATTTAAAGGGTACCCGCTGTCCTTATCGTCCAGGGCTTTCCCAAGTTTATCCCAATCAATTTTTGTGGAGTATCTATTTCCGTGATTGAATGAAACTATTTCGAATTCTTTCGCTAGGTTAATTGTGCTTTTAAAGCCAAACCCATAGTTCCCTAAATATGGTCTATCGCTTTTTGAATGGCCTAAAGATGATTTTGTTCCAAAACCAAGTGTAAGTAAGTTTTCAAATGCTTCTTTTTCAAATCCAGTTCCATTATCGTAAATATGTATTTCACTACCTTTAAGGTCAAAAACCACTACGAAGGTTTTAGCATCAGCATCATAACTATTAGCTGCTAGTTCCTCAATGGGAGAAGCATCATTGTAATCTTTTAAGGCTGTCCGCCAGCCTTCCTCTGTGATTTTTGGATAAATATATGTCGGAGGCATATTTTAATTTATCTTGGCTTTGCTATGTAGTAAATGACATTCTTTGTTCGTTTTAGGTACTTAACCGTTAAGAAGATTACTTCTTAAGTTTTGAATTTCTAAAGGCTTTATTTCATATAAGCTTATCGTAACTTTTATCTTAAAGTCCTTCACACCACATCCAGCGCCTTGTTTAGGATCTTGAGCATCGTGGCCTCGGCCTTTCTTTCATCCGAATCTACCCAGCCTTCGACCAGCCGGATGATTTCCTTTAATGCCTTTCTCATTTCGGCCTCGTTGCTCCTATTTCCGCCTGCACTTTTTTTGTATTCATTATTTTGATTCATAGGACGAAATCATCTCATACCCCATAGGACATTGGCGGGGTTACCCCAAAGATTCTTTCCACTAATTCCTTAACCTGCTCTGCGGAGCTGGGATGAACTGTCCGCCATCGTTCGAGGAGGGCTCCGGTTTGTAGGCAATCGCTTGCTGAACCGCAGAAGCAACCGCCTCACACCACTCTAACGATTTGCTGCTCAGATACTCCGTCTCCCAAAAGCCCCCGGTACTCAGAGTCACTCTGTACGGCGCATCTTTTTTATGACCTCCGAACAACAGACCTAGTCCCATAAAAAGCCCAAAGACCATTCCGGGCCAAAATCCGGCCAATCCCATCAGAAGCCCTAATCCCAACGCCAACCAACCCACAGTTCGCAAAAGCGACGCACCCAGATCGTTAGACTTATTTTTTCCATATGTCACTGAAGTGATTTCCCGAACGGCAAACGCCTTGTTCCAAGGATGCCCAATCGTCACCAAAGATTCCGTCACCCTCACCTGCCCATCATCGAAGAAAACCTTCTCCCCTTCGCTTCCTTCTTCTTCACCGCCGGATCGGATCACTAGTCTTGTTCTTTGCATGCCTTAATCCTCTACCACCCCCTGGGACATTTGCGGGGGTAGGGTTTAAAGCTTTAACTCGGTCTGATCATCTGCCCTGTCTGGCTTCGCCTCACAGGTTTTGACCAGAAAATCATCCTTAATCGCTCTAAGGCACCCAACTCCGCCTTTTTCGAGCCATGCTTCCCCTGCCTCCAGCCAGACCTCTCCCTCATCTGGGGATAAGATCACGGGCATACGGTCATGCACCGACCTAACGAGCTCATTGGGTGATGTGGTGATTATCGTAAAGGTTTCCAAAATACCTTCGGGACTATTCCAAGCTTCCCAAAGTCCAGCCATGCAAAACTCTTCCCCATCGGGTCGGGTAAATTTCCACGGGATCTTCTTTTTGCCAATCGTCTCCCATTCCCAAAAACCATCGGCAGGAACCAGACACCGCCTTTTCTGAAAAGCTTCCCGGAATGACGGCTTCTCCGAAATGGTTTCAGCCCGGGCATTGATACACTGAACCCCAATCTTGGGATCCTTGGCCCAGGAAGGAATCAGCCCCCAACGTAAAATGGCCTCTTCCAGTCCTCCGGATTCCTTGCGGATTACGGAAGCTTTGTCTGTGGGGCGTATCAGCGCTTGGGGTGGGGCTTTAAGTGCAACTTTAGTCTTACCGACCTTCACCTGCCCCTTAGTCCTCGAATATCGGCTGCACATCCCTTTTTAATAGGGCTCAACGAGGGCTTTTACAGAGAGAATTGCTATCACCCTTGGCCCAATCACATTTCGCCTCCGGCTGGGAAGGACTCACCCCGTCCTCGATGACTCGGACTTCGGAAATGGGGAGGGTGAATGCGCGTGCGCGTAAGCGCACAATTTCTCCTCTTGGAAAGGTCATGGCATAGGTCTCAGGGTAAAGGGGGACCAAATGAGCGCCCCCTCAGACCTTCCCCCGACCTAATCTTCTTTCGCCTCCGGCTATGAGGGATTTACCCCGTCCTCGAAGACTCGGACGGGGTGGGATTTGAAACTATTCACTACTAGCTGATTATCAACACTATCAAGGACTTATATTGCGCCGTTTTGCGAGAAATTGCCACGACTTGTAACTATGCTGTCACGAACTGTCACGGGAACTACTGTCCTCATTCCCAATCGAAAAACCCACCAAAACCGTCAAGCGGCTTAGATAAGAAACCCTAGGAGGATGTCTCTTACCTGATGATTCTGAGTCGCATGAACTGACGGGCCGGGCTGTTACTAATGTCCACGCTGAACTCCTGACGCTGAAACCCATTGGGTAGATTGGTTTGATCAGGCGAAGGCACCATAACCACATTGTCACTGCTCAAACCAACCAAATCCGATCCCGCCTCACCCACCACAATCAGATTTTGATCACCGATCCTGACAACTGCCGTTAACGACAGCCTATAATCATCGACCACTCCTGACGCATTTTCCGATGGCGCTGTCGGCGAGGCTGCGCCACCCACAGCATACTTCAGTAACAATTCCGATGTCAGCATCCCAGTGCCCGCCAACCATTCATCCGGAGTCATCTGCCCAAGCACCGTAACCATGACTGAGGAAATCACCGAATTGTAACTACTGTCCGTGGGCGTGAAGACCACACTTTGACTGCTAGTTCCAATATTCGGAACGACCTCTGGTGTAAGAAAAGACCATGTCCCAAGACCGGAAGATGCGGAAACAGTCCTAACGGAAAACAGGCTTCTGGAAGAAAAAGCAGTAGGAGTTGAAGCAGTAGGAGTTATTTTGCGGATTCGGTTGTTACCTAGATCCGCCACATAAACGTTACCTAAAGAATCTAAAACCATGCTGGTAGGACTATCAAATTGTGCCGCCGTGCCAGTTCCATCGAGATAACCCTGTGTGCCACCCGCCAAAGTGATCACAACCCCCTCGGCAGTCACCTTTCGGATCCTTTGATTGTCCGTATCTGCAACATAAATGTTGCCCGAAGAGTCCACAGTGACTCCATACGGCAAATCAAACTGTGCTGCTGTGCCAACACCATCCGCATAACCCTTTGTGCTACCCGCCAAAGTGCTTACCACTCCAGCTGGAGTCACCTTCCGGATTCGATTGTTCATCGTATCCGCCACATAAACGTTGCCCGAAGAGTCCACCGCTACACCTATTGGATTTGCAAATTGCGCCCCCGTCCCGATTCCATCCACATAACCAAAATTACTACCAGACGAGGTTTTACCCGCCAGAGTGCTTACCACTCCAGCTGGAGTCACCTTGCGGATTCGATTATTGTAACAGTCTGCGACATAAACGTTGCCCGAGGAGTCCACCGCTACACCCGTGGGACGATAAAACTGTGCTGCTGTGCCAACACCATCCGTATAACCGGGCATCAAGCCCCCCGCCAGCGTGGTGACTACTCCTGCTGGAGTAACTTTGCGGATACGATCGTTGCCCTGGTCCGCCACATAAACGTTACCCGAAGAGTCCACGGCTACACCTGAGGGATATTCAAACTGTGCTGCTGTGCCAACACCATCCGCATAACCCTGTGTGCCACCCGCCAGCGTGGTAACCACGCCCGCTGCTGTTATCTTGCGGATCCTGTGGTTATCCTGCTCCGCCACATAAACGTTCCCCCAAGTGTCGCGTGCCACACCATTGGGTCGGTTGAATTGCGCCGCCGTGCCGAAGCCATTTGCAGAACCGGCAACTCCGCTACCCGCCAGAGTGGTCACCACCAAATCTCTGCCTGTTAGTGCAGTCACTTCAAGTGTCTGACCAGAAATAATCACGGCTGCGATTGGGGTGTTGTCGATCTGTAGAATTCCTTTCGCCACCACCACGGTATTGGTGATCCCGCCCCCAGAAGAATAGTTATTTGTGTCTGTCGGCGTGAAAGTGGTCACCAGCGTGTTAGTCCCAGCAGGCAACACCGTTCCACTGGTGGGATTATAACTGAACGTCCCCTCTACCGAACTCGTCGCATTCAGCTGGGTGGAAGTTAGCGGAGCGGGATAGATTAACCCCGCCGTCGGACTCGGCGCCCACGTCAGCAAAGGTGTACCCTTAGTCACGACCACCGTGTTAGTGATCACACCCCCCGAGGAATAGTTATTTGTGTCCTCCGGCATGAAAGTGGCCACCAGCTCATTCGTTCCCGTATTCAACACCGTTCCATTGGTGGGATTATAACTAAACGTCCCCGACACCGAACTAGTCGCATTCAGTTGGTTGGTGCTTAGCGCAGCAGGATAGGTCAACCCCACCGTTGGAGTCGGCGTCCACGTTAGTGGTGGCACACCCTTACTCACGACCACGGTGTTGGTGATCAGCCCGCCGGAAGCGTAGTTATTTGTGTCCGACGGCGTGAAAGTAGCAACCAGAGCATTTGTTCCAGGATACAACACCGTTCCGCTGGGAGGATTGTAACTAAACGTCCCGTTCACCGAGCTACTCGCATTCAGCTGCGTGGAGGTTAAAGGATTTGGATAGGTCAATCCAGCCGTCGGACTGGGCGTCCACGTCAGTGGCGGAGTACCCTTGCTCACCACCACGGTATTGGTGATCGTTCCCCCAGAAGAATAGTTATTTGTGTTCGACGGTGTGAAAGTGGCCACCAGCGTGTTCGTCCCAACAGGCAACACACTTCCATTGGCTGGATTGTAACTAAACGTCCCCTCTACCGAACTAGTCGCATTCAGCTGGGTGGGAGTTAGCGGAGCGGGATAGGTCAGACCCGCCGTCGGACTTGGCGTCCACGTAAGCGTGGGCACAACTGCGGTCACGGTGATGCTGACAGAGGTAGTCACTGTATTGTAATTGGCGTCGGTAGGCGTGAAGACCACGGTTTGGCTGCTGGTGCCACCATTCAGAACCGTCGATGGTGCGGCGAAAGCCCATACTCCAAGAACGGTGGTCACCTTGCGGATTCGATTGTTCGAGGCGTCCGCAACATAAACATTGCCCGAAGAGTCCACCGCCACCCCTTGGGGATAATTAAATTTCGCCGTTGCTCCGGCTCCATCTGCATAACCGCTTGTGCTTCCCGCCAAAGTGCTTACCAGTCCCTCAGGAGTCACCTTGCGTATCCGATTGTTCGAGGCGTCCCCAACATAAAGGATTCCTGAAGAGTCCACCGCCACCCCTTGGGGATAATTAAATTTCGCCGTTGCTCCGGCTCCATCCGCATAGCCAGCAGCCCCGCTACCCGCCAGCGTGGTAACTTCTCCTACCCGTGTCACCTTGCGGATCCGGTGGTTCCACTTGTCCACTACATACACATTACCCGAAGAGTCCACCGCCACCCCTATGGGCGCATTAAATTTTGCCACCGTGCCGGCTCCATCTGCATAGCCGGCAATCCCAGTACCCGCCAGCGTCGTAACTACTCCTGCTGGAGTCACCTTGCGTATCCGGTTGCTGTCCACCACATAAACGTTGAATAAAGAGTCCACCGCCACCCCTGTGGGCGCATTAAATTTTGCCACCGTGCCGGCTCCATCCGCATAGCCGCTTGTGCTTCCCGCCAAAGTGCTTACCAGTCCCTCAGGAGTCACCTTGCGTATCCGGATGCTGTCCACCACATAAACGTTGCCTAAAGAGTCCACCGCCACGCCTTGGGGATAAGAGAATTGCGCCGCCGTGCCGGTTCCATCCGCGTAACCGGAAATCCCGCTACCCGCGAAAGTAGTAACTACTCCCGATGGAGTCACCTTACGGATCCGGTTGTTATAGCTATCTGCCAAATAAACGTTGCCTAAAGAGTCCAGCGCGACACCTTCGGTTTTGTAAAATTGCGCCGCCGTGCCGGTTCCATCCGCAAAACCTTGAATCCCGCTACCCGCTAGGGTGCTTACCCTCGCATTTTCGCCCGTCAAAATGATCTCAGCTAACGTTTGACCATAAGCGATTGAACTTGCCGACAGGGATCTAAACGATGGGGTCCCCTTCACCACCACAACGGTGTTGGTGATCAGCCCGCCGGAAGTGTAGTTATTTGTGTCCGTCGGCGTGAATGTAGCCACCAGCGTGTTCGTCCCAGCAGGCAACACCGTTCCATTGGGAGGATTGTAACTAAAAGTTCCTGTCACCGAACTAGTCGCATTCAACTGGGCGGAAGTTAGCGGAGCAGGATAGGTCAATCCCGCCGTCGGACTCGGCGTCCACGTCAGTAGCGGAGTACCCTTGCTCACCACCACGGTATTGGTGATCACGCACCCCGAAGTGTATTGATTTGTGTCTGTCGGCGTAAATGTGGCCACGAGTCTGTTCGTCCCAGCAGGCAAAACCGCTCCATTGGTGGGATTGTAACTAAAGGTCCCATCAACCGAACTAGTCGCATTCAGCTGGGTGGGGGTTAGCGGAGCGGGATAAATTAAGGGAGTTGTAGGATTCGGCGTCCACGACAGTGTTGGCGCGGATTCGCTCACCGTGACGCTGACAGAGGCGGTCACTGTATTGTACTTGGCGGTGTCGATAGGCGTGAAGACTACGGTTTGAGTGCTAGTGCCAGCACCCAGAACGGCCGATGGGCTGGCAAAAGCCCATGTTCCAGCGACGGATGAGGGGGTCACCTTCAAGATTCTGTTGTTGCCACTGTCCGTGACATACAGGTTGTCCTTCGAGTCTACCGCCACTGCATACGGGAAACTCAAAGCCGGAACCATACTACTGTCTGCCTCAAAAATCGCAGAAGCCACATTACCAACCAGTGTGCTAACCTGATTATTCGGAGTTACCTTTAAGATCCTGCCGCTACCTGAGTCTGCGACATAAAGGTTGCCCGAAGAGTCCGCCGCTAAACCGCTGGGAGTACTAAAGTATTCGTACTGACCTGTTGCTTGATCCGTGAACCCGCTGCCGGCATATATTGCGCCATCAGCGGTGCGGATTATGCTGCTAGTTGTATCCGTGAAGTAGATTTTTCCCGAGGAGTCTACCGCTACACCGCGGGGTGCCATCCCAGACGCATCCGCCGCCGTTTCAATGCTTCCACTTTGCAGATACCTGAAGATCGCGCCACTATCATCCGAGATATAAAGGTCACCCGAAGAGTCCACCGCCACACCCCATACAGCGCCGAAGTTAAAGCCTGATACCCCCAGGGAAACATCTCCCGCTGGTGACACCTTACGAATACAGTTGTTACCTGCTTCTGCTACATAAACATTACCGTTAGAATCTACCGCCACCCCTGTGGGAAGATTAAATTGCGCCGCCGTGCCGGCTCCATCCGCATAGCCGGCAACACCGGTACCCGCCAGCGTGGTAACGACACCCGCTTCTGTTATTTTTTGGATCTTATGGTTCTGCGTGTCTGCCACATAAACGTTAAACCAACGGTCTACAGCCACACCGGCGGGATCATAGAATTGTCCTGGGAGAATGCTTACACTTAAATAAGAATAAGATCCTGGAGACAAAAGAAAGCTATTGCTTAATGGTTGCCCAAGAGCAATCGGACTTGCTGTCGGGGCACTAACCGGTGGGGTCACTTTCGCCGCTTGAGCCATGCTCACCAGTGAGGATGCGGCTACTACTAAGATGGGGAGGAATTTAACGGAATTAGGGGTATTTAAAGAAATAAATTTCTATTAGTTGTGGCTTACAAAATCCAATAATATTCTCCAGATCAGCATTGAAACCGTAGTCTTTTGTTTCTTAGCAATCTCCTGCAATTGCCTGTGTACTTGAACCGTTCCCCAAAGCCCTATAAATCTTTTGGAAGGGTGACGTCGGTTAGGCATGTAACTTATTACCCCACAAAAACAAAAGATCAAGTACTACCTGCGGTGTTAAACACCTACCAGCTAGGGTGTTTAACACCTTGAGTTAGGCTTGTGCAGTATTTATTTTAATACTGTTTTGAAGATATGCATAAGAGTTGTCTCAGGGTAAAGGGGGACCAATGCGCGTGCGCGAAGCGCACAATTCCTCCCTTTGGAAAGGTAATGGCATAGGTCTCAAGGTAAAGGGGGACCCAAATGAAGGTCCCCCTCAAAACTACCCCCGACCTAATCTTCCTTCGCCTCCGGCTAGTAGGAATTTACCCCGTCCTCGAAGACTCGGACGGGGTGGGATTTGAACCCACGGTAGGGTTACCCCTACTCCTGATTTCGAGTCAGGTACATTAAACCGCTCTGCCACCCGTCCGTTTTCAATCATACGCACCCCTCGCACCTTCTCAAGCTTGCCGATTGCTTCCGCCTCCTTCCCACATAAAATCATCTCATGGGCATGTTTTGCACACTTACTTTCCTGGTCTTACTAATGCCCTCGCTCCTTTGCGCTGGGGAGCTCCTGCGTGAAGACGATCCCCGCACCTCCCCCACCCCAAGACAGGTCGGCCGCAACCTCTACCTCTACTCCACCCCCAAAGAGTCCACCTTCTGGAAATGCGATAGCGACGGCAACGAGTGGCGCAAAGACACCTACGGAACGATCTGGAAAAAAGAGGCCGGGGCCGACCCATTCGCCAAGGGATCCTGGGAAATCGATGGCTTCGATCGACGCCAATCTACGCGAATCGCCCAAGACTCCGTCATGCAGTACCAACTCAACCGAGATGGAACGGTCAAAACCGAGTCGATTCGTCGCACCTCCTGGATTGCGAATGTCGACCCCGCCCCCTCAACACTTCCCTCCCACCTTCGAAAGGCAGAACTTGGAAGCTCCTCTTCCAAGCCCGCCAACCTGCAACAAGAGAGACCTAAATTAATTCCAACCCCACCACCCACTCTGCCAAAATAACCTGACGCCTTCCCGCCCTTCCTGTTGACCCATCTCGATTCCTCAGCATAATCCACTCACCATGTCCGACCCACTCGCCCACGCAACTCTCCCAGCAAGCGGAATCACCGAGCATTTTTCTGACGAAGCCCGAGCCGCTCTGGCCGGTTACGGAGAGTTTATCACCGTCGAACCACCCGAAAACCTGGTGGACGAAGGCGCCCAACTAGGAAAAATGTATATCTTGGTTTCAGGAGAACTCTCCGTTCGTCGCCAAGGCCAAGCCTCCGAACTCGAACTCGCCAAACTCAAACCCGGCGACACGTTCGGTGAAATCTCTATTTTCGATCCCGGCCCAACCTCCGCCAGCATCTTTCCTACCACCTCCTCCTTGGTTTGGGGAATCTCTTGGCCTCAGCTGGAGTTCCTCATGAACAATAATCATCAACTCAGCGGTATGTTCCTGATCGGCTTAGGAACCATCCTAAGTCGGCGCCTCCGAGAGATGAATAAAAAGCTCGTCGACGCTACCCGAGTTTGATTCCTCGCCTCCTTACTCTCCTCTTCACTCCACTGGCACTCTTTGCCAGCCCAGAACCGCTCCCCCTGGTCGTGGGAATGGAACTCAGCTACCCCCCCTTCGAAATGACCGATACCGCAGGGAAACCGACCGGCCTCTCCGTAGAGCTAGCCCAGCAACTCGCCCAAGCCCTCCATCGCCCCCTCAAAATCGAAAACCTCGCCTTCGATGGTCTTATCCCCGCTCTCATCACCAAAAAGATTGATCTGATCCTTTCCTCGCTCACCGTGACGGAAGAGCGTTCCAAAGCCATTCAGTTCTCCCAACCCTATGCTCAAATCGGACTCGCCCTTCTGACCCGAAAAGATCCCACCATCATGAGCGCAAAAGATTTGAATAGCCCCGATCGAACGGTGGTGACGAAACGAGGCACCAGCGGCCACCTCGCAGTCCAATCTCTTTTTCCAAAGGCAAAGAAACTGGTCGTCGATAAAGATGCCGCCGCCTACCTCGAAGTTAGCCAAGGAAAAGCGGATGCTTTTCTCTATGATCAGCTCTCTGTGGCGCGAGCCCAACAACGCTACCCCCAAACCACCCAGGCCTTGCTGACTCCCCTTCGCGACGAAAAGTGGGCCATCGGCCTTCGCAAGGCGGATCACAATCTACGGCAAGAGATTAATATATTTCTCATCTCATTTCAGCAGCGAAAGGGGTTCGATAAACTTGCCAAGCAGTACCTGGCAAAAGAGGAGCTTCTCTTTCGCCAAGCAGGCATTCCCTTTATCTTTGAACCGGCCCCTTGAAACCCCACTCCACCCCCCGTTGGCTTTCAGCTGTCTCGCTCCTCTTTGTCCTGACTTTGCTGGGTGGATTCCTGACCGCCTCATTTTCCTCCCTGCACTGGGAGTGGAACTGGGGCGCTGTTTGGGGTTACCGAGAAAAGTTTCTCCAAGGTTGGCTGACCACGCTTCTTTTAAGCATGAGTACTCTGGCTCTCTCGATTCCCCTCGGGCTGGCGCTGACCGCGGGCCGCGTTGGGGGCTACCTGCCCGTTCGCCAATTTTGTACCTTAATCATCGAGCTGGTCCGCGGGACACCTCTCCTCGTTCAGATCCTTGTCCTTTTCTACATCGTCGGCAGTGCCCTGGGCCTAGAAAATCGGTTTTTTGCCGGAATCTTAATCCTCTCACTATTTGAAGCGGCTTACTTTTCTGAAATCTTTCGAGGTGCTTGGCAATCGATTCCCCAATCGACCTTAAATTCGGCCCGCGCCATCGGCCTCACCCCCCAAGATACCTTCACCCAAATCATCACCCCCCTGGCCCTACGCAACTGCCTCCCCTCTCTCGCCAGCCAAACCGCCTCTCTGATTAAAGATTCATCACTCCTTTCTATTATTGCTGTTTCCGAGGTGACTCACGTGGCTCAGGAAATTAATGCCTTCACCTACAGCACTCTCGAATCGTACCTGCCCTTAGCCCTTGCCTATCTACTTCTCACCGCTCCGCTCGCTCTGCTCTCGCGCAAATGGGAAAGGTCACTGGCCTATGCAAATTGAAGCGTTCCAAATCGGTCGCCTCTACGGAGAGCTTTGGGCAATCCGTGACGTGTCCCTCAAGGTACCGGTCGGGGAACCCCTTCTTTTGCTCGGCCCCTCAGGAGGCGGAAAGTCCACCCTGCTGCGACTCTTGGCTGGTCTGGAAACGCCCCAAGACGGAAAAATTACTGTTGATGGAAAACCTCTTTCTACGGCGGAGTCCGATCTACGGACCTATCGACGCCGCCTAGGTTTTGTTTTTCAAGAGGGAAACCTATTTCCGCACCTCAACGCGGAGGAAAATATTACGCTCCCCCTGATTCGTGCCCACGGTTTTAGCCAGAAGGAGGCCCAGGCCAGAGCCAAGGAGCTTTTGGAAAGATTCCGGTTGCACAACCGAGCTTCTTACCGACCCGCAGAACTTTCCGGCGGACAGCGACAAAGGGTCGCCATCGCCCGAGCTATGGGTCACGACCCTGAGATCCTCCTCCTCGACGAACCCACCTCTGCCCTCGACCCAGAGATGAGTGCTGAAGTGACTGATGCCCTAGAAACTCTTAGCCAAGAGGGTAAAACCCTTGTCTTGGCCACTCACGCCACCGGCTTTGCTCGACGCATAGGGGGGCAGGTGGCCTTTCTTCACGACCACCGACTCACCTGGTGCGGCCCAACAAAAGACTTCTTTCAAAACCCACCGAATGAAGGCGCGCGCCTTTACCTAAGCAGGATCTACCGAGAATAAACCGCACTGAAACGCGGGTTGATCCGTATCCCGACTAGGAACATACTATTTCAATGGAGTTTATGACCAGTCAGCGTGATGGTTCTGGGATCGTTTTAACTTTCCGGGGCCGGCTCGACACCATCGCCAGCCAGGAGCTCAAGCTTCCGATCCGGGCGGAGCTTGATCGACAGCCGACCAACCTAAGCTGCAATTTCCAAGATGTGACCTATATCGGATCGGCTGTCCTCCGGTTGATCTTCGAGGCAGCCCGGGAACTTCAGCGCCGGAATGGACTCTTTCGTGTGACCCACTGCCCTGCGGAAATTCGTCGCGTTTTTTCCCTGACGGGAATGGATCATATCGTTGACGGGGGCGAAGTTCCTAAGTTCACCCATGAAACCAAGGATGGGACATTGCGAATCTTCCTCCAGGGTAGAATGGATGCGCTCCGTGTTGGCGAAATTCGCTCCTCTGTTCGTGAACTTGTTTCCGCCCACCGTGGGCCGATTCGATTCGATATCGCAGCCGTACCCTATGCGGCCTCCGCTTTTGTCCATCTCTGCATCGATGCCTCGAAAAGCGCTAAGGCCAACACTTCCAACTTCGGCCTAGAAAAAGTGGTGCCTGACACGGCTCACATTTTCCGATTGGCCGGCCTTCAGTCTCTCATCCTTTCTTCCATATGAAAAATGCCGAAGTTAAGTTAACTGTAAAAAACAGGATTGAAGACCTGCTTCGGGTCAATTCGATCTTTGAAAGTTTTGCCACTCAGCACGATATCGGTGGCAAACTTCGCTATCACCTCCTCGTCTCCATTGAAGAGATCCTGACCAATATTATTAAGTACGGATTCGACGAACAGGGTGTTCATCCAATTCACATCACCTTTCGTAACGACTCCGGCGCCATCGAAATGGAGTTCGAGGATCGAGGCCGTGAGTTCAATCCCCTCGAGGTGGGCGAACCGGATTTAGATACCCCGATCGAAGACCGCCAACTCGGCGGGTTAGGAATTCACTTAGTGAAGAATATGGTCGATGTAGCTCAGTATCGAAGAGTGGGGGATCGAAACATTCTCTTACTTCGCAAAACTAGGCAGGCAGCTGCTCCCAGCGCCTAATTCCCGAAAGGGAAACTATTTTAGGGCGTCGGCTTTTGAGCCGTGGATGGTGAAGAGAGCCGAAAAACCGCTGATGTCAAAAACCTCTTTGACGTTGGGTTGAAGCGCTGCAAGGGCAATGGCCCCACCTGCCGCCTTCATCTTTTTCACGGCCAAGAGTAGGGAGCGTAGCCCCGCACTACTGATAAAATCTAAACCAGCACAATCGATGACTAAGCGCTTCTCTCCTTGATCAATCACTGCCACTAATGCTTGTTCAACGGAGGGGGCGCAGGTTGCGTCTACCTTGCCTTGCAGTTGCACCACCGTTCCGTTGCCTTCTTTTGCCGTATGAATTTGTGCGCTCATCAGATGAATATCCCGAAAGCCCCCCACAGTGTCCAGCCTCAATCACCCCTAGAAACTTGCGCCGAAAGCCACTTCGGGCGATCCTCCCCCAGATGTCTACGGATTCGCTCCTCTGCCATATTCGGACAGTTCCCGACTACCCGAAAAAAGGCATTCTTTTTCGGGACATCACCCCACTACTGGGAGACGCCAAGGCCTTGCGAACCGCTTGCGAACTGATGGCAGCTCCCTACCGCAAAAATCCGCCCGACTTTGTCGCAGGAATCGAAGCGCGTGGCTTTATCTTAGGAGGCATCGTGGCGCAGATTCTAGGGTCAGGTTTTATCCCAATCCGCAAACCGGGAAAGCTGCCCTATAAGTCGGTGCAGCGTCAGTACGCCTTGGAGTACGGCTCCGGCACGCTGGAGCTTCACGAAGATTGCGTGGGTAAAGGGCAAAAGGTTTTACTGGTCGATGACCTAGTGGCAACAGGTGGCTCGGCCGAAGCAGCTGTTCTTCTCCTTCGCTCTTTGGGTGCAGTGGTTACGGACGGCTCTTTTCTGGTCGATCTACCGGATTTAGGTGGCCGAAAAAGGCTCGAGCAACTTGGCCTCCAGTTTCACGCCCTTTTAGAATTTCCTGGCGAATGATTCCCAAGCGAAGGTTCGGTCGAACCGAACTCTCTATGCCTCTCCTCACCTGCGGGGGAATGCGCTTCCAGCATCGCTGGGATGAAGATCCGCCCAAACCGATCCCCGCCGAAAACCAGGAAAACTTAGCCCGAACAATTCATCGCGCCCTAGAGCTAGGGATTTGTCACATCGAGACAGCTCGCGGCTACGGCACCTCCGAGGCCCAACTGGCCCCTGTCTTACACACCATCCCACGGGACAGCTTCATTCTGCAAACCAAGGTCTCCCCCCAAGCCGATCCTGACGAATTTGAGCGAATCTTTCGCACCTCGCTCTCAAAGTTGGGTCAATCCTCCGTCGACCTCTTTTCCCTACACGGAATCAATCAAAGGGAACTTCTCGATTGGTCTCTACGCCCCGGAGGTTGTCTGGATCGAGCCCGACAGCTCCAGAAGCAAGGTCTGTGTCGATGGGTTGGCTTCTCTACCCATGGATCTCCCGACCTAGTAGAAGAGCTTTGTGGAGGGGGCCGCTTCGATTATGTGAATCTTCACTGGTACTACATTTTTCAGGAGCACTCCCCCTCCTTAACAGCGGCGCATCAAAACGACATGGGAATTTTTATCATCAGCCCGAATGACAAAGGAGGAATGCTCTATCGCCCCCCCGCCAAGCTTTCGCAAGCAACCTCTCCACTTACCCCGATGGAGTTCAATGCTCTGTTTTGCCTGCGCGACCCGAGAATTCACACCCTCTCGATCGGGGCATCCTGCCCAACCGATTTTGACGAGCATGTCCAATCGATCTCCAAACTAGATCAGGCCCACAATCTGCTCCCTCCGATTGAAGCTCGGCTGAGCAAGCTTTGGGAGAAGGCTCTAGCACCTGAGTGGAGAAACAGCTGGGATTGCGGAGTTCCCCATTGGGCTGACTGCCCGAAAGAGGCCAACTTTCGTGAAATTCTTCGACTCTACAATCTCGCCCTTGCCTACGACTTAACCGAGTACGCTAAAATGCGATATAATCTCCTCGGACAGGGGGGTCACTGGTTTGCTGGAAAGCCGCTAGGAAATTTAAAGCGAGAGGAGATTTTGCCCGCCCTTGCCAATTGCCCAAATCCAGATGCCACTC
>Ga0214919_10004717_pt1 | contig 19741 bp, 16 predicted proteins | sample LL1503_MetaG_FD_177994 | JGI IMG/M metagenome (GOLD analysis project Ga0214919, IMG submission 177994) | Freshwater microbial communities from Lake Lanier, Atlanta, Georgia, United States - LL-1503 | ecosystem: Environmental > Aquatic > Freshwater > Lake | place: USA: Georgia | collected...
CATTTGCACTACGAGGTCTGGGTCAATGGCCGGGCTCAAAATCCCAACCGTTTCGTAAAGGCAGGCGATTATGTTCAACAAGCGGGCTGACTCTGAAACTTCGTTCCCTGCCCTATCGGCGTCTTTAGACACCGCGGGACGAAAGTCTCTCAAGGTTGCGTCAGTGATCGGGGATGATGTGACCATTGATGGCAGCATCTCGGGCCAGGGTGAACTTCACCTCGACGGCACGGTTCGCGGTGAAATTACGGTTGAACGTCTGTCGATCGGTGAAACTGGACAGGTTGAGGGCACCGTGACGGCTGAGACGGTCGATATTCGTGGCAAACTGACCGGAACCATCTCGGCCAAGCAGGTCAAGCTCTATGGTACGGCCCATGTCGACGGCGACATTACCCATGAGCAACTGTCAATGGAGCCGGGCGCCTACTTCCAAGGCCGCAGCCTAAAGTTCCAGCGTCAAATCACAGCCCCTGCCCACACGCCAACTGCCAGCGTCGGCCTAGACGGCTTCGCTGAGGACTAGGCCCACCAGCTAGCCTTCCCGGGTTACGCCCACACGCTGGGCCAATGACGCTCCCATAAAGCTGTCGAGATCCCCATCCAAAACGCCTTGCGTATCAGAGGTTTCGACCTCGGTACGCAGGTCCTTGACCATCTGATAGGGCTGCAGAACGTAGGATCGGATCTGGTGGCCCCAACCAATATCGGTCTTCTGATCTTCCAAGGCCTGCGCCGCCGCCTCACGGCGCTGCAGTTCCAACTCATAGAGACGGGCGCGAAGCATTTTCCATGCCTCTTCCCGGTTCTGGTGCTGTGAGCGTCCCGACTGACAGGCAACCGCCACACCGGTCGGAATGTGGGTCAGACGAACCGCGGAATCGGTCTTGTTGATATGCTGGCCACCCGCGCCTGATGCGCGATAGGTATCGGTGCGCACGTCCGACGGGTTGATGTCGATCTCGATCGTATCGTCGACCACGGGATAGACCCAGACCGAGGCAAAGCTGGTATGGCGCTTGGCGGCGGAGTCAAAGGGCGAGATGCGCACCAGACGATGGACGCCCGCCTCGGTCTTCAGCCAGCCATAGGCATTGTGGCCCTTGATCTGCAGGGTCACGGACTTGATCCCGGCCTGCTCACCTTGGGTCTCTTCGATCACCTCGAAGCTCATGCTGTGGGCCGTGGCCCAGCGGGTGTACATCCGCAGCAGCATCCCAGCCCAGTCGTTGGACTCTGTCCCCCCTGCGCCAGAATTGATTTCGAGATAGGCGTCGTTGCTGTCGGCTTCACCCGACAACAGGGCCTCAAGCTCGGCACGGGCCGCCTGCTCTTTGATGGCCGCCAACTGGGCGCGCGCCTCGTCTAGCGAAGCCTCGTCTCCCTCAGCATCGGCCATTTCGGCATAGCCGACCGCATCCTCAAGCTCGCGCTCAAGGGTGAGAACCGCATTGATCTGACCGGACAGTTGGGTGCGCTCACGCATCACCGCTTGGGCTTCGGTCGGACGATCCCACAGGGTCGGGTCTTCTACCCTAGCATTAAGCTCGTCGAGCTTGCGCAGCGCTGGATCCCAGTCAAAGTCTCCTCCTGAGCAGTCCGATGGACTGCTCGATGTCGGCAGCAACTGCCTCGACATCCGCTCTCATGATTGGCTCCTACGCATTGAAGGGGCGGCTTACCGTGCGCCGCGTCATAAGACAATGGACCCGTGCGATCAGTACAGGCCCGACAGGTCATCTGGCACCTTTTGCACCTTGGGCGGCGGCGGCGGGGGCGGCACAGCAGGTCCACCGCCCCAAGCCTCACCATAGGGAACCGGGCCCTCGGGCGTTAGCTGAGCCTTGGGCTCGGTTCCGGGCCGAAAGGCTTCTCGGATACCGTTGACCAGAACGAACTTGGCGTTCTTAGGCGGCTGGAAATCGCGATAGGGACTGCCGCGCAAGGCGGTCTGCATGAATTCGATAAAGATCGGAACCGCCGCCTGGCCGCCGGTCTCATTGTTACCGAGCGAGCGATTATCGTCAAAGCCGACAAAGACGCCAACCACGATCTCAGGCGAATAGCCGACGAACCAGGCGCTACGATATTCGTTGGTGGTTCCGGTCTTACCCGCCAAGGGACGGCCTAAGGAACTGACCTGCGCCGCCGTGCCCCGCTGAACCACGCCCTGAAGCATGGAGGTGATCTGATAGGCGGTAATGGGGTCCAGAACCTCGGTTCCGGCTGCAGGCAGATGCGGCGACTCCTCGCCCAAGAAGCCGACATTGCAGCGATCACAGTCGCGGCCATCACCCTTGAGCAAGGGCTTGCCTTCGCGGTCTTGAACCAGTTCGATCAGGTGCGGTTCGACCCTGCGTCCACCATTGACGAAAGGCGCATAGGCGGCGGTCAGCTTAAAGGGCGTGGTTTCACCCGAGCCCAGCGACATGGCCAACACGGGAGCCATATCCTTGACCACCCCCATGCGGATCGCGGTCTCACGGACCTTGTCCATGCCAATGGACTGGGCCAAGCGCACCGTCATGGCGTTGCGCGACTGTTCCAAGCCCTTCCGCAGAACCAGATTGCCGTAATAGTCCTTGGTGTAGTTCTCAGGCGTCCAGTCCTTGTCCGCCGTTTCGCCCTTGATGGTGATGGGGGCATCAGCCACGACGCTGGCAGGGGTATAGCCATTGTCCAATGCTGTGGCATAGACGAAGGGCTTAAAGGCAGAGCCCGGCTGACGCTGGGCCTGGGTCGCACGATTGAACTTCGATAGGGAGAAACTATAGCCACCAACCATGGCCAGCACTCGGCCGGAATAGGGATCCATGGCCACCAGCGCGCCATTGACGATCGGTATTTGCTTAAGGGCAAACTGTCCCGGAGATTTGCCCGGCGCGACAAAGATCAGGTCCCCAACATTGAAGCCCTTGGTCGCCCGCGCCCAGACCACATCCTCTTCGACAATAGACCCGGTCTTACCGTCGGTAAGCTGAACCTTGACCGGCCCCTTTGCCGCCTCGACAACCGCAATAACCCAATTGCGTCGTTCAAAGGGCGGTGTTAGGGCCTTGGCCTTCTTTTGCCAGCCTCTTGCCCAAGCTCGACGTGGCCGACGGCCCCGCGCCAACCATGACGGCGATCATAGAGCTCTAGCCCCTGCATCAGGGCCACACGCGCTGCGGTCTGCAAACGAATGTCCAGAGTGGTGCGAAGATAGTAGCCCCCCTCATTGACCTTGTCGCCGAGGGTCAAGATCGCGCGCTGACGAACCTCTTCGATGAAATAGTCCGCATCGCGATAGCGTGCTCTGCTCGGTTCGGCCTGAACCTTGAGGTCCTCAGCCATGGCAACCTTAGCCTCTTGCGGCGTGACCCAGCCCAGTTCGGCCATTTCACCAATGATCCAGTTACGGCGGCGAATGGCATTGGCCTTGTTGCGAACCGGTTGATAGTTCTGCGGCCCCTTCGGCAAGGCGGCCAGATAGGCCGTCTCGGCCAAGGTCAAGTCCGATAGGGGCTTACCAAAATAGTTATAGGCCGCAGCGCCCACGCCGAACGAGCGATAGCCCAGCCAAATTTCGTTGAGATAGAGCTCCAAAATCTTGGGCTTGCTCAGGACCTGCTCGAGGCGATTGGCGAGGATGGCCTCTTTAAACTTACGGCCAAAGGTAACGTCGCTATTGAGCAGCACATTCTTGGCCACCTGCTGGGTGATGGTCGACCCCCCCTCCAGGCGGCGCCCACGGCTGACATTCAAGACATTTTTCAGAACCGCGCGGCTCAGACCCTGATAGTCGATGCCGCCATGTTCATAGAAGTTGCGATCTTCAGCGGCCATGAAGGCCTTCACCACGCGCGGTGGTATCTGGTCATAGGGCACAAAGATCCGGCGTTCTCGCGAAAACTCGCCTATCAGGGTGCCATCCCAAGCATAGACGCGCGTCGCGGTGGGGGGGCGGTAGTTCACGAGGTCTGCCGCATCGGGCATGTCGTGAAACAGCCAAGCGGAATAGACTGCCAAACAGATGCCCGCCGCAGCAATCAGGCTGAGGATGCTAACGCCTGCAATCGATACCCAACGCTCAAACCGCTGCAAGACCCAGAACCTCCACGGGGCAACTCCACCGATGCCGAACCCGCACAGATGTCGGTCTATCCCGTGTCGCGGTTAGACGTAAAGCGCAAGAGGTTGAAAATTGAACGCAAAGCCAATTTGCGGCTTGGCTCGCGCCCGTTAGCGAGACGCGATACGCAACTCTTCGTCGAAATAGGCGTCAATCGAGTCGCCAACAGAATCCATGAAATCCTGTCGTGACTCGCGCTGTGCTAAGAGAGCCTCATCGTCCACATTGGTGATGAAACCCATTTCAAGCAGCACGGCCGGGACGTCGGGTGCTAACAGAACCACGAAACCCGCATCCCGATGGCTACGCGCCAGTAGCTGCACGTGCTCATCAATCCGCGCCAGCAGGAGTTGGGCGAAGGTTGCGGAACGGTTCTTGGTCGCGCGCTGGGTGAGGTCGAGCAGGATCTGCTTTACGGCCTTGTCCTGAGCCGGAAGGTTCACATCGTAGAACCAGTTGTTCTTCTCGAGCGCATTACGAGCGGCCCGATCTGAGCCCTTGTCTGACAGGGTATAGACGCTCGCGCCACGGGTCTGGCTGTTCGAGCCTGAATCCGAATGGAGCGAGATGAACAGGTCCGCATTGGCATGGCGCGCGATCTGAACGCGATTTTCCAAAGGAATGAAAACATCGCTGTCGCGGGTCAGGATGACCTTGTACCGGCCAGACCTATCCAGCCGCTCTTTCAGCGCCAAGGCCGCCGCAAGGTTGATGTCTTTCTCATTGGTCTCAGACCCCTTGGCACCGGGGTCGTGGCCACCATGGCCCGCATCAATGACGATGACCTTCTTCAACCGCAGCGGCGCAACATAGGGGCGCGGCGTTGAAGCTACCTTTTGAACGACCAAGGGCTCCGTTCGAGCGGCAGGCGCAGGGGGCAGCAAAACCGGTGAAGGCGTCTTGATTGACACGGGCGTCAAGGCCGCTGGCTTCGTCGCCGCGACAGGCGCAATCACAGAGACTGAATCGGAAGAGACAATATCGACGACATAGCGATAGGCGCTAGAGCCCTCGCTCGGCGGCAACAAGAACCGGCGCTTAACACTGGCCGGCCCGGCAAGATCGAGGCGAAGTCGAGCCGCTCCACCCGCCTGATCCATCACCCATGCCTTAACCAGACCTTGACCAGAACCCTGCAAATCCCCCGCCACCTGAAGGTCGGCAAGGGTCAATATGATCCGTTGATCCGCATCAGGGCTGGTTTCCAAGCGCCCAACCGTGGCCTTGTCCAATTCGATAACAATGCGGGTTTCGGCCTGGGTGCCACCGAAACGAACCTTGGTCACACTGGGACCGGCCGCTGCCGCCCCATGGGACAATGCCGCCGCCACAAGGCAAAGTCCCGCTGCGCCCGCGAGCGTCCAACGCCCACCCGGTACATTTGCCAGCCTTGCCAAACGATCAAACATGCGTGGCCCTAGATAGCCCCAACTACAGTTAAGGGCCGCTAACTTAGGCAAACCTTATCACCCCATGTCCGTAGACAAATGGTTAAGCACATGACTTTTCCGCAGAAAGCTTTCTTTTTTTTGGAAATGCTGCAAAATGGTCATCACGTTTCGGTCGCCCTGCCCTGCATGGCGCGATCGGCGTGTCCCGAGTTAACGCTCAGCCCCTATCGGCGGCACTTACTCATTCTCCGATCCGCGCCCAACGGCGCGTCAAGGAACCAAAAACCTCATGGGCAGCGTCGCAAACGCCCCTTACTGGCCAGAGCCCCTCTCATCCGCCCTTCGGGGTGGCGGGGCTCCCTGTGTCGCCTCTTCTGGCGACAAGGCTCGTGGTGCGCGCGCCCCCCTTCAAATCCGGCCCCGGGACCTAAGGTCCTGCGCGCGCCGTGGAGATAATTTAAATGTCGAAGAAAATGTTAATCGACGCCGCCCACGCCGAAGAGACGCGGGTGGTGGTTGTAGATGGTTCACGAATTGAAGAATTTGATTTTGAGAGCCGGTCAAAGAAACAACTCCGTGGAAATATCTATCTAGCCAAGGTCACTCGGGTCGAACCGAGCCTTCAGGCTGCGTTCGTGGAATATGGCGGCAATCGCCATGGCTTCTTGGCCTTCAACGAAATCCATCCGGACTATTACCAGATTCCGATGGCCGATCGCGAAGCGCTGATGCGCGACATGATGGAGGATGATGACGAGCCTCATCATACCCCGGCCCATAGCGACTCCGAAGAGGGTGACCACGACAGTGACCATGGCGACCATGACGAAGGCGATGTCATGGAAGAAGAGGTTGCGCGCCGCCGTCGCCGCCTGATGCGCAAATATAAGATCCAAGAGGTGATCAAGCGTCGGCAGATCATGCTGATCCAGGTCGTCAAGGAAGAGCGCGGCAATAAGGGCGCGGCCCTAACCACCTATCTGTCGCTCGCTGGCCGTTACGGCGTCCTGATGCCCAATACCGCGCGTGGCGGCGGCATCAGCCGCAAGATCACGACCGTCACCGACCGCAAGCGCCTGAAGTCCGTGGTTCAGAGCCTAGAGGTGCCGCAGGGCATGGGCCTGATCGTGCGCACGGCCGGTGCCAAGCGCACCAAGGCCGAGATCAAGCGCGACTATGAATATCTCCTGCGCCTGTGGGAAAATATCCGCGATGTGACGCTGCATTCGATCGCACCGGCCCTAATCTACGAAGAAGAAGATCTGGTCAAACGCGCCATTCGCGACATGTACGACAAGGAGCTTGAGGGTATCTGGGTCGAGGGCGAAGCGGGCTACCGCGAGGCCAAAGAGTTCATGCGGATGCTGATGCCGTCGCAGGCCAAGAAGGTCATGCCGTACCGCGAAGCCACGCCCCTGTTCGTCAAGCACAAGGTCGAGGATCAACTGGCGGCCATCTATACGCCCGTCGTTCCCCTGAAGTCGGGCGGCTATCTGGTCATCAACCAGACCGAAGCTCTGGTGGCTGTGGACGTCAATTCCGGCAAGTCGACCCGCGAGCGCAATATCGAGGCGACGGCCCTCAAGACCAATATGGAAGCCGCCGAAGAGGCTGCACGCCAGTTGCGTCTGCGCGACCTTGCCGGTCTGGTGGTCATCGACTTCATCGATATGGACGAGTCCAAGAACAATCGGGCCGTCGAAAAGAAGCTGAAAGATTGCCTGAAGGATGACCGCGCCCGTATCCAGATGGGCAAGATCTCCTCGTTCGGTCTGATGGAAATTTCTCGCCAGCGTCGCCGGTCCGGCGTGCTGGAGGGCACGACCCACATCTGCGAACATTGCGCCGGTGTTGGCCGTGTTCGCTCGGTCGAGTCCAGCGCCCTTGCCGCCCTGCGCAGCATCGAGATGGAAGCGGTCCGCGACGGTGCCGGATCCATCACCCTCAAGGTCCCGCAATCGGTCGGCCTCTATATCCTCAATGAAAAGCGCGTCTATCTCGAGCGCGTACGTCTGGCCCAAGGCCTGTTCGTCACCATTCAGATTGACGATGCCCTGTCTCATGCTGAGCACGATATTGAGCGCACCGAGACCCGGGAATTTGAACCGCGTCCAGAGGACCTCGCCCTGCTCGGCGGCCCCCTCGCCCTGCCCTTCGACGACAGCGCCGACGATGACATTGTCGATGATGACGAGGAAGACGAAGACGAGATCATTTCCTCAGACGATGAGGATGACGAGGAGGACGCTTCAGAAGCCCCTGCCCGTTCAGCATCGCGCGGTTCTGCCGAGCGCAGCGAAGAGGCCGGAGACGACAGTGAAGCCGGTCGCCGTCGTCGTCGCCGTCGTCGTCGTGGACGCCGTGGTGACGAGCCCGCCGATAGCGCGGCATCGACCGAAGCCGATGGTGAAGGCAACAGCGCCGAAGGTGATGATGAAGATGGCGCTGAAGGCAGCGAAGCGCGCGAGGGTGAAAGCAGCGAAGCCGAAGCTGCCCGCCGCCGCCGCCGCCGCGGACGCCGTGGTGGTCGCCGGATGCGCGAAGATGTGCGCACGGACGAGCCCTATGGCTGGACTCGCCCCCGGGCCCCGGATGGCGACCCCTATATCTGGTTTGATCCCCTGCAGCCGCGCCCACGTCCAGCGCAGTCCGAAGATCTGGCAACGCCGGTGGTCGCGGACCAAGCGTCTGTGCCAGCCCCAACCCCTTCTGATGAGGTTGTGGCCAGCACCGAGGCCGCAAAGCCCGCCAAGCCTGCCCGCCGCCGCCGTCCGACCAAGGCAGAGCTCTTGGCTCAAGCTGAGGCCGATGACGTGACCGCGGAAGCGCCTGAAGCCGTCGTCGAAGCACAAGCCCCCGCGCCTATCGCTGCCGAACCAACGGTTGAGGCGGACATCTGGGTCGAACTTCCAGCCGTTGATGAGGTCAAGGCCAAACCGGCTCGCGCTCGCCGCAGTCGTGCGAAGGCCCAGCCTGAAGCAGAGGCGCAAGCTGAAGTGGTGACCCAAGCCCCTGTTGAAGCGGCCACCGTGGCGGTTGAACCCATCGCAGTAACGGCTGAACCGCTGCCTGTTGTGGTCGCAGAACCCGCACCTGAGCCGACGCCCGATCCAGCGGCCATTATTGCGCCTCCATCCCAGCCTAAGAAGGGTTGGTGGCGGCGCTGATAAGGCGCTAACCTCCTCTCAAGGGGCACTATCCCCCGCGTCCTTATAGGCGCGGGGGCTCAATTTTGGAGCGGTAGGTTTGGCCCCTGGGATGTCGTCAAGCGCAGCGAACAACGTGCGAATTAGCGGTTCGTCTAGAACCCTGACGCAGCAATTGAAGGCTCTCTTTGGGGCCAGCAGTCTCGCGCTGTCCCTGATCATCGCGCCCAATCTGGCTTGGGCTCAGGACGCTACGTCCCTCATCCGCGATACTGAAATCGAAGAGATTTTGCGTGCCGATGCAGACCCGGCGTTCATTGCTGCCGGGCTCGATCCCAAAGACATCAAACTGCATCTCGTCGGCGACAAGCAGATCAACGCCTTCGTCTCCGGCGGCCAGCAGATGTTTATCAATACCGGGCTGATCATCCAGACCCGCAACCCCAATGAGTTGATTGGGGTCATGGCGCACGAAACGGGCCACATCTCTGGCGGACATTTGGCGCGCTCGGGCGATATCAGCAAGGCCGCGACCGGCACCTTTGTTATGACCCTTGGGCTAGGGCTCTTGGCCGCCTTGGCCGGAGCGCCCGACGCAGCGGCCATGCTGATCGGCAACAGCGGCTATTTCGCCACCCTCTCAGTCCTTGGCTACACCCGGGTGCAGGAATCCTCCGCCGACCAAGCCGCGGCCGGGTTCTTGGACAAGAGCGGGCAGACCGGCAAAGGGCTTGTCGAGTTCTTCGACAATTTCCGATACCAAGAGGTGTTCTCGGACGCTAAGCGGTACCCCTTCTTCCGCAGCCACCCCCTTTCCTCAGACCGGATCGAGGCCCTACGCGTACGGGTCGAGGCCATGCCGAACTATGGCAAGACCGACAGCGCCGAAGCTCAGGCCACCCATATGATTATGGTGGCCAAGCTCAAGGCCTTCATGAACCCACCACAACAGACCTTCATTGAGTTCAAAGAGAGCGATAAATCCTATCCGGCGCGCTATGCGAGGGCCATTGCCTATTACCGAGCGCTCGAAACCGACAAGGCGCTGAAGGCCATCGACGCCCTACTCAAGGATTACCCAAACAATCCTTATCTGTGGGAGTTACGCGGTCAGGCCCTGTTTGAATCCGCCCGAGCGGCGGAAGCTGAGCCCGCCTATCGTCGGTGCGTGGAGTTGAAGCCAGACGCCGCCCTGTTCCACCTGGCCCTCGGTCAAACCCTGCTGGCGCTCGACAATGATAAGCGCGTCGATGAGGCCATGGCCCATATCTACAAGGCTTTGGAACTGGAACAGGACAACCCCTTTGGCTGGCGCATGCTGTCAGAGGCCTATGACCGTCGCCATCAACCGGGCATGGCGCGGCTGGCGACGGCGGAACAATATTTTGCGATCGGCATCCCCAGTGAAGCGCGAATCTTTGCCATGAGAGCCCGGGCTGAACTGGTCAAGGGATCATCGGAATGGCGCCGTGCAACCGACATTGTGCTGGCCTCTGAGCCGACCGATGACGATTTGAAAGATCTGGCCCGGGAAGGCAGCGCTGCGCCCCGTAAGCGCTGATAGACCCTCATAAAGCTCACCTTAACCCCGACGGGCCGATGGTGGGACAAACACAACCCAAGCGGAACATCACCATGCGCCTTCCCACCCTCTTACTGACGGCCGTTAGTTGCCTTGCCCTGACCGGTTGCGGCATGGTTCAGAATGAAAAGGCCTTTGGCGACCGTGTCCGGGCTTATTTGATCACCCATCCCGAAGTGATCGAAGAGGCCATCAATAAGCTTCAAGAAAAGCAGGCTGCCGAGGCCTCGCAGTTGGCACAAAGCAAGATTGCTGAGAACCGAAAGGCCCTTGAGCAAGATGCGCGCGACTATGTCGGTGGAAACCCCAAGGGTACCGTCACCGTGGTTGAGTTCTTCGACTATCGCTGCGGCTACTGTAAGGCCGCCCAGCCACAGGTGATTGAGTTGCTAAAAGCCAATCCGGATGTTCGTTTCGTGTTCAAAGAATTCCCGATCCTGCCAGACCGTGACGGCAAGCTTGGGCTGTCCTTGCGTGCGGCTCGCGCAGCGCTGGCAGCCGGGGCTCAAGGCAAATACGGCGCGGTGCACGAGGACCTGATGGCCGAAAAGGCGCTGGATGACGGGGCGATTGCCAAGATCCTCACCGCCAATGGCATTGATCCAGCCGCCGCCAAGAGCGCCGGCGAGGCTGATAAGGTCACCGAGCACCTGACCGCCGTGCATAATCTCGGTCTCGCCATCGGCATCCAAGGCACGCCCGCCTTCATTGTCGGCGATCAACTGATCCCCGGCGCGGACATGGAAGCCCTAAAGCGCGCCATAGAGATCGCACGCGCCAAACAGATCAAGCCTGCCGCCTAGATCAATCCGGCCAAGGGAGAGGATGGATCGGCATACATCCGCCGTGGCATCCGGCCCGCCCGGTAGGATAGCCGCCCGGCAATAACGGCGTGCTTCATGGCTTCGGCCATCAAGATCGGGTCCTTGGCTTCGGCGATGGCGGTGTTCATCAACACGCCGTCGCAGCCGAGCTCCATAGCGATGGTGGCATCAGACGCTGTCCCGACCCCGGCATCGACCAGAACTGGCACCTTGGCCTGCTCGACGATCAGGCGAATATTGACGCGGTTCTGTATGCCCAAACCTGAGCCAATCGGCGCGCCGAGCGGCATGATGGCCGCAGCGCCTGCCTCTTCGAGCTTACGGGCATAGACCGGGTCATCGGTGCAATAGACCATGACGTCAAAGCCCTCCTTGACCAGCAGCTTCAGCGCCCGAAGGGTCTCTTCCATATCCGGATAGAGGGTCTTGGTGTCCGAGAGGACCTCCAGCTTGACCAGGCTCCAATCGCCCGCCTCCCTCGCCAGCCGTAAGGTGCGCACGGCATCCTCGCCGGTAAAACATCCCGCGGTATTGGGCAGGTAGGTGAAACGGTCTGGCCGCACGAAATCGATCAGCATCGGCTGGCTAGGATCGGACAGGTTCACGCGGCGCACAGCCACGGTAACGATCTCCGCGCCCGCCGCCTCTGCCGCCGCCGCATTGGTGGCATAGTCCTTATACTTGCCCGTGCCGACGATCAGGCGCGAGCGAAAGGTTCGGCCTGCTACGGTCCAGGTGTCTTCGCCGCTCATATCAGCCGCCTCCAATGAAATGTACGATCTCGATTCGGTCCCCGTCACACAGGGCTGTCTTGTCATAGGCCGACCGGGGCACAATTTCGAGGTTGCGTTCAATGGCCAGCTTTCGACCATCCAACTGCAGCGCATCGACCAAGGCTGCAACGGTTTTTACCCCGTCGAAGGCCCGATCCTCGCCATTCACAATGACCCTCATATCCACCCCATGTGCCGCGATCCGAACGGCAAGCTTGTGACCCTAGCCAACCAGAGATACAAGACAGCACCTAACGACGGCGAGGGCGCATGTCCAAGATCATCTTTGTATTGAGCGGCCCGAACCTTAATCTACTCGGCACCCGTGAACCAGAAATCTACGGATACGCCACCTTGAAGGACGTCGAGGACCAGTGCCGCGCAAAAGCCGCTGGCCTGGGCTTCGAAATCGACTTTCGACAGTCTAATCACGAAGGTGTGTTGATCGACTGGATACAGGAGGCTCGCCTCAAGGCCTGTGCAGTCGTACTCAATCCTGCAGGATATGGACACACCTCCGTGGCCATTCTTGATTCGTTGAAAACCTTAGCGATTCCTATTGTTGAATGTCACCTGTCCAACCCGGCCGCTCGCGAAGAGTTCCGCCGGTCAACCTATGTCTCTTTGGCTGCAACGGGCATCGTGTCCGGCTTTGGGGCCAAGAGTTATGAACTCGCCATAGAGGCTGCTGCGGCACTCGTCGCGAAATCTGGCCTCTAAGGCGCTCAGACAAGGCTTATTCCCCATGACGACACCCAAAGGCTCCGGCGATCCCATCGATGCGCGTCTCGTTCGCAAGCTTGCGGACATTCTGCACGATACGGGACTGACCGAGATCGAAGTCGAGCGCGGTGACCTGAAGATTAGGGTGGCCCGCTCGGTAAGCGTCTCCGCTCAAGCCGTTCAGGTCGCTGCCACAGCCCAATATAGCCCTGCGCCCGTCGAAGCCCCCGTTGCTGCTGCGCCCGCCGCCGTTGCCGCCGCGCCAGCGGTTCGTGCAGGCGCTCTGGTCAAGTCGCCCATGGTTGGGACGGTCTATCTTCAGGCCCAACCCGGTTCTGACCCCTTCTGCAAGCCCGGTGACAAGGTGGTTGAGGGCCAGACCCTCTTGATCGTCGAAGCCATGAAGACCATGAACCCGATCCCCGCTCCGCGTTCTGGAACCGTGGTTGAGATCTTGGTGGCCGACGGCGACCCGATCGAGTTTGGCGAACCTCTCGTGGTCCTCGAGTAGTCCGATGTTCACCAAGATCCTGATAGCGAACCGGGGCGAAATCGCCCTGCGGATCCATCGCGCCTGTAAGGAAATGGGCATTGCCACTGTGGCCGTCCATTCCGAAGCCGACGCCAGCGCTATGCATGTGCGCCTTGCGGACGAGAGCGTCTGTATCGGCCCGGCCAGCGCGGCCAAGAGCTATCTGAACATTCCCTCGATCATTGCCGCCGCAGAGATCACGGGTGCCCAAGCCATCCACCCCGGCTATGGCTTCCTGTCAGAAAATGCCCGTTTTGCCGAGATCGTTCAGGCCCACGGCATGACCTTCATCGGTCCAAATCCCGACCATATCCGCATGATGGGCGACAAGATCACGGCCAAACAGGCCGTTAGGGACGCGGGTATTCCCGTCGTTCCCGGCTCTGAGGGCGCGCTTCACACCGAAGAAGAGGCCTTTGCAGCCGCTGAAGTCATCGGCTTTCCCGTCCTGATCAAGGCTGCGGCCGGCGGCGGTGGCCGGGGCATGAAGGTGGCCTTAGACCGCGAGTCCCTCTCCGAAGCCGTCGCGACGGCCAAGGGCGAGGCTGGCGCGGCCTTTGGCGACGACAGCGTCTATATGGAGCGCTACCTCCAGCGCCCCCGTCACATCGAAATCCAAGTCATCGCCGACTCCTTTGGTAATGTGGTCCATCTGGGTGAGCGGGACTGTTCGCTGCAGCGCCGCCACCAGAAGGTTCTGGAAGAGGCCCCCTCACCCGCTATCGACGCTGCAACCCGCGCCAAGATCGGCAAGGTCGTAGTCGATGCGATCAAGGCCATCGGCTATCTCGGCGTCGGGACCATCGAGTTCCTCTACGAGAATGACGAGTTCTTCTTTATCGAGATGAACACCCGTCTACAGGTCGAACACCCGATCACCGAAGCCATCACCCGCATCGATCTGGTGCGCGAACAGATCCGTATTGCCGCTGGCCTGCCGCTGTCCTTTACGCAAGAGGATATCGTCTTCGAAGGTCACGCGATCGAGTGCCGCATCAATGCCGAAAATGCCCGGACCTTCACCCCGTCTCCGGGTCTGGTGACAGACTTCCATGCCCCAGGCGGTCTGGGCGTGCGTTTGGATTCCGCGCTCTATGCTGGCTATTCGATCCCGCCCTACTATGACAGCCTTGCGGGCAAGCTCATCGTCCATGGCCGTGACCGCACAGAGTGCATCGCGCGCCTACGCCGTTCACTGAGCGAGATGGTGGTTGGCGGAATTGAGACGACCATCCCCCTGTTCCAAGACCTGTTGGTTCAGCCGGACATCCTCGCCGGTGACTATCATATCCACTGGTTGGAAAACTGGATCAAGGCGGGCGGCTAGTCAGAAGGACAGGGCCAGAGGATAGGGTCTTGGAAGACTTTACGGTCGACGATCTCATCGCCTGCTATGAGCGCGGCGTGTTTCCGATGGCGGATTCACGTCACGATGAGGATATCTTCCTCGTCGATCCCGAAAAGCGCGGCATCTTTCCGCTGGACCAGTTCCACATCCCTCGCCGTCTCGCGCGGTCCGTAAGAGCTGAGCCCTTCCAGGTCCGCATCGATACAGCCTTCGATGCTGTCGTGCGTCAGTGCGCCATGACCAATCCCAACCGTCCTGATCGGCAGGACACTTGGATCAATGGCCCAATCGAAGCCCTCTATGGCGAGCTCTTTCAGCGCGGCCTCGCCCATAGTGTCGAATGTTGGCAGGACGGCAAGCTGGTCGGCGGTCTCTATGGCGTCACCCTCGGCGCGGCCTTTTTTGGCGAGAGCATGTTCTCCCTCGCGCGAGATGCCAGCAAGATTGCCCTCGTCCATCTGGTGGCGCGGCTCAAGCTGGGACGGTTTCAGCTTCTTGACGCCCAGTTCATGACCGAGCATTTGGCGCAGTTCGGGGCCATCGAAATCAATCGGCTCGACTATAAAAGAAAGCTTGGGTCGGCGGTCATCAGCCTTGCCGACTTCTACCGGCTACCCGCCTATGCCGCAGGTGCGGAGGTCTTGCAGGCGATCAACCACGCATCATAGACCGGATGCTGAAAAGGGTTCAGGCCGGGAGTTGAGGCAAACATCCAGCCCCGAAAAAGTTGCCGCCCCGGCGTGATTGCACGGTCTGCACCGCGCGTGGCTTCAGAATCGATCTGCACATAGGCGATGGAGTCTCGAACCGGCTCATTGGAGGCTGAAGTCTCGCAGGTTCGCACCGAAAAGATCAGGGATTTGTAGCGGATCGGCTGATTGATCGGCACTTCAAAGCGCAGGGTCTCAGCCGTGACCTTGTCTAGAACCTGCATGACGGCGACCGCATAGCGCTTACGCTTAGGAACCTCATAAACCCGGCGTCCTGAACCAGAACCGGGCAAGGCGGCCTCAGTCGGATCAGTGGGGACTGGCTCGACAACAACACCGGGCGGGGTTTCTGGCTTTGTCTTGCCCGCCTCCGCAGGATTGGCCGGCGTCGTGCCCTTGGGGGGCAAGACCCCTTGAAGGAGGCCGCCAATAGGGTCCGCCGCCTGTGCGTGCCCTAAGGAAACGCCCAAACCAGTTGCCGCCATCAGGCCAAAGGCCAATAACCAGCGCGCGCGCACGAGACCTAGTCCGGCTTCCAAGCCTGATAGTCACCGGTCGCCTCGGGGCGCTGACCGCCCTTGCCAATCGCGCCCTTAGGCCGCCACGCATGGATGGTGCCGGAAAGATTGGGCTTGTGATCCTTTTCCCAAGACTGCCGCTTCAGCGGCTCATCAATGGGATGGTCATCAAAGGTGTAGTGCAGCCAACCGTGCCAATCGGGCGGGACCTTTGAGGCCTCGGCATAGCCATTATAGATCACCCAACGGCGCTTGCGGCCGTCATAGCTATCGCGGTTGTCCTTGGCCTCGAAATATCGGTTACCCGTTGAGTCCTGACCAATAAAGATCCCGCGACGTCCGATCGTGAAACGCGCGCCAATCGTGGCCCCGTTCCACCAGGTGAAGATGGCTTTCAGCACTTTGAACAGACCATTGATTACAAGGTTTGCGACTCTGCCAATCCGACGGATGGGCTGGCCGGACTATAGGTGGCCGTCTGCGCCGCGTCCAGCTTAGCGCAACAATCGGCGAGAAATGTCGCCGAGCTAGAATACAACAACATCTTGTGGATAGGCTGGACGTTTCTTACTACATCTATTGCGAACACAGGCTTTCGGCCCTAGCCTTGCGATTAGATTTGGGAGGCGGCTATGCGCTTTGACTATCGGTACACAGCGCCGCAGCTCAGCGGCGGGACCCTCGAGACCCGCTGGATCGATCGGACCGACGATGTGGTCGCGGTCAGCGCGCCGCGCGACTGGACCTCGGTGCGCGTTGAGTCCTGGCTGGACTGGGCCCAGAGCCTGCCCAGCGACTTTCCAGAGGTGGACCTGCCAGCCGCCCTTGCCCAAGACGCCCCCTACAACTCAGCGCTCGAAGAGGGCCCTGCCCGCTATGCCCGCCGCATCGCCGCTTGGGGATGGGCTCTTGGCCTGTTCGACCGCGACGTCGATGCGATTAGCTTTCACGATAGCCTGCTCGGCAGCATGGTCGAGGGCTTGGCAGCCCCCGGTGCTGCGCGACCCTCAGGGCCGCGCGTGTCGCCACTGCTCGGCGACGGCAACCGCCCCCTGACCGAATCGCGCGCCATCGACCTTGAAGATATTGAGTTTCCAGAGACGATCCGGTCCCACGTTTCCAAAGTCCGTAGCCACGCCGCGACCCAAGACGCCCTGATGGCGGTCAATAGTCGCCTGCAAACGGTGATGAATTCCATATTGCGCTGTGAAGGTGATGCCGGTCATTGTTCTGATCCCCATCACAATATCGCCCTCGCCCGCGCCGCGCGGGATGCGCGCAATAGCGGCGTATCCGACGCGCTGATCCTCACGGCCATCAACCTGGCCAAATCAGGCGAGCGCGAATGGCGGGGCATGGGTGAGCCAGCCACCCTCGCCCTGGAGACCTTGATCGTCACGGGCATCCGCGACGAGGTCGAGGCTGGAAGCCGTGCCGCAGCTCAAGCCGCAACCGCGGGCTGGGAAACCGGTCAGGTGGTCATCACCTTCGACCAGCGCGACGGTGAAGCCATCGCGCGCCTCAACCACGCGCCCAAGGCCGCAATCGATGCGACGCGGTTCTGGAGCGATGATGGGTTTGACGCCGACGGTTTCGCCGCCACGGTCCGTCTGTGGACCCTCGCACTCGAGATCGACGGGGCCGCAGGCCATAGCGCGACCTCGAGCGACGCTGCATCGCGTTACCGCTGGCGCCCGCTTGGTCTGACCTTGGCGGGCGTGTCCGAACTGCTGATCATGCAGGCCATCGCCTATGCCTCTGACGAGGGCCGTAATGCCGTTGGCAGCCTCTATAGCCTAGCCTTCGCTGCTTCGTTGCAAGCCTCAGCCGAAATGGCTGCCATTGCTGGCTCCTATCCGGAATTTGATCAGGACCGCGACGCACGCCTCGCCGCGATCATGCAACGTTTGGAAGCCAGCGCCGTGCTGGCCAAGGGCGAAGAGCTGGCCGCGATGGCCGTACCGCTGATGAGCGATGGCTTGACCAAGGCCCGCGCCACAGGCCTGCGCAATGCCGAGACCCTTGCCCTGTTCAATGATGATGAGATCAAGCTGAGGCTGGGCGGCATCAGCCTGTCTGCCGCACCTTGGGCTGGGGCCGTCACGGTGGCCGAGACTGAGGATGGCACCATCATCCGCACCCTCTCACAGGCCACCATTGAGGGGCTGCGTCATCTCGAGCTCAACATCGATTCTGCGGCGGTTCACGTGCTGGGTCATGGCGACCTTGCTGACGCACCGGGTATCAATCCTGCCGCGCTCAAGGCCAAGGGACTGACTGACCACGAGATCTACGCCGCCGAAGCCACGCTGCGTTTAACCGGCGACATCGGCCTCGCCTTCTCGCCTGCGGCTATCGGTGAAGGCTTCTTGAAGGACATCCTAGGGGCCGATACCGAAGACCTCAGTGCGCCAGACTTCAACACCTTGGTCCATCTTGGCTTTAGTCCAGAGACGATCCATCAGGCCCAGATCCATGCCTGCGGCACCGGCGATCTCGATAGCTGGGCTGGCCTTTCGAGCCCCCATTGGGGCGTGTTCCGTAGAGCCGATGGCCTAGAGGGCCCCGACCTGCTGGCGCGCCTAGCCATGACCGTCGCGGCCGAGGCCTTCACCTGCGCCCCAGCCATCACGCCCTTGCCGCTGGCCTATGGGGATGATCCAGCCATTGCCAATCGTCTGCAGTCGGCGGCAGCGCGGGCTGGCCTCAGAGCGGTCACGTTGCGGCGCGCTGCGGCACCGGCCAATCTGACCCTCAACCTGCCCGACATCGAGGATGAAGCGCCCCGGCGCGAAGCTCCGCGCCGCGCCGAGCCACAACCTGAACCGATCATCAGCGAGCGCATTGTTGAGCGGATCGTCGAACGCGACCGCGTGCGCCGTAAGCTGCCAGATCGCCGTAAGGGCTATATCCAAAAGGCGGCCGTTGGTGGCCACAAGGTCTATCTCCATACAGGCGAATATGAGGATGGAGAAGTCGGTGAGATCTTTATCGACATGCACAAGGAAGGCGCCGCCTTCCGCTCCTTGATGAACAATTTCGCCATCGCCATCTCGATTGGCCTGCAACATGGCGTGCCGCTCGAAGAATTTGTCGACGCATTTGTCTATACGCGCTTTGAACCGGCGGGCGCGGTGACTGGCAATGACTCGATCCGGTCTGCGACCTCGATCTTGGACTATATCTTCCGAGAACTGGCCGTATCCTATCTGGGCCGTGATGATCTGGCCAATACCGACCCTGACGCCTTTGGGACCGACGGCTTGAGCAAGACCGCCTTTGAGCTGCAGACCGACGATCCACAGCCCGTGCTCAAATTCATCTCAAAGGGCTATTCACGCGGTGCGACGCCGGACAATCTGGTGTTCTTGCCCTTTGGCGGCCGTAAGGCTGATGCCATTGAGACCTTCGATATGGCGCAGGCTGATGTCTGCCCGGCCTGCGGAAACCTAACCGCCACCCGCAAGGGCGGACGCCTGATCTGCACGACCTGCCACGCGCAAGATGAGGGTAGTGTCGGTCGGTAGTCATCACCATTACCGCGAATTAAGGTGCGCCCTGGGGGTTTAGCCCCCACAAAAAGGCGTGGCGGCAGGTTTCCTGCGCCCGTTTGGTTCCGGAATGATGATTAGAACGGCAACCTCAATTGCGATCTGGATCACGTTGCTCGTTGCCGCAGCGACGGCGGCGCATGCGGCTGACACCGGCACCGCGATCGCACGGCTCAAATCCTTTGGCGGCTCGTGTGAAGGCTGCAATCTGGCCGGACGGCAACTGACCAATGCAAGCCTGATCGGCGCCCAGTTTTCGGGTGCCTCGTTCATCGGGGCCGATCTGCGGGGATCACGCTTTAAGGGGTCGGACCTGTCCAAAGCGGACTTCAGCAAGGCAGACCTGCGCGGCGCGGACATCCTCGGATCAGATTTCGAAAGCGCGGATTTCAACGGGGCCAACCTGTCCGGCATCGTGGCTAAGGGCAGCAATTTCGAAGAAGCAAACTTCAATGGTGCGCGCCTAGAGGCCGCCACCTTCATCGGCTCCAACTTGGAATCGGCGCGCTTGGCAGGCGCAGACCTCAGCCAC
>Ga0214919_10004719_pt1 | contig 19734 bp, 14 predicted proteins | sample LL1503_MetaG_FD_177994 | JGI IMG/M metagenome (GOLD analysis project Ga0214919, IMG submission 177994) | Freshwater microbial communities from Lake Lanier, Atlanta, Georgia, United States - LL-1503 | ecosystem: Environmental > Aquatic > Freshwater > Lake | place: USA: Georgia | collected...
GCGTCATCGATGTTGTTTCAGTGACTTGGGCAGGTGCGGTTGCACCTGCCGGAGATGTCAATGTTGTTGCTAAGGCAATTGATACCGATGTAAATGCTGATTGGAAGAAGTTCACAACTCTTTATGGAGATACAAAAGATCGCGCAATCTCTTTTGTTTCAGGCAAGGTGCTAACAACTCCTATTTCACTCATTGCAAAAATGGCATGTAGTGGATCAGCCTCTTCAGAGTTTCTTACCTCAATACGCCCTGAGGCATATAAGCGCTTAGGTATTAGTGATTACTCCAAGCGCTATCTTGTTGTTGTTGCACCTAAAGCTGGTTGTGTGTGGTCAGGTAGAGCGCCATTAGGTGATGCTAAAAGTGTTTCAGGAATTTTGGTTCTCCATGACTCAGCCTCAGGTTATGTAATGGCACATGAGCTGGGACATACTTTTGGTTTGGGGCACAGTAATTTCTTGCGCTGCGATAACGCAGCTAATGATGGTGCGTGGTCTGATACGTGTAAGGCTGTTGAATACGGGGGTGTCATCGATGTTATGGGCAATGTTGATACAACATCACCGCTCAATACCTATCACCAATGGCGCATGGGGTATTTAGATGATTCTCAGGTCAAACAAGTCTGGAAATCTGAGGTTGTTAATTTAGCGCCCAGTGATTTTGCTAATGGAATTAAAGCTATCTACATGCGAGATGGCAAAGCTGCTTACTGGGTTGAATATCGCAGAAAGCTAGATGGAGCTGGCTATAAGCCAGGGCTAGTGATTTTCAGACTCGATCCCCCACCTATTTCATCTATCGTTTCACCTAACCCAGAAGATGCCTCTGCAGCTGAGTTTGGGGCAACATTAGGTACCGATGTGTGGATGCTTAATTTAGATACTTACCAATACCGCGATTCGAAATCTATTGGTGGATCCATGACCGCGCTGAGCGCAACTACATATTCAGGGAATTTATCTTTTAGCGCAGTTGCATCTGAAACTGGGGCTGCTGTAACAATAAAGAGAAAGAACGATGGCACTGCACCTCCTGTGCCACTTGTAGTGCCTTTTGAACAGTGGCGCTCTCCAGGTATGACTATTTTGCAAAGCGGCTATGAAGGCACTGATACTGCAATCAACGCTTTTGAAGCACAGGTGGATGGGGTAGTTCAAAGCGTTAAGTCTTCTGATGTAGAAAACTGGTACCCAACGTATTTGAATCCATTTACAGCACCTAAGACTGTCTACTTAAGAGATCTACCTGAGGGCACATTTAACTTTGCACTTCGTGCGATAGATATTGCTGGAAATAAGAGCGATTGGTCTAAGACTCAAAAAGTAACAGTGGATTTAGGTCGACCAGTTGTAACCAATGATTTTAACTTTGTATCAGCAACTGGCAATCTGGTTACCGTTGCATGGTCTGGTGCCAAAGATGCTGGTAGTGGTTTATGCCAAACAAACTTGGTAAGCCCAGACGGACTGATTATGCAAACAAGTAGCGCTAAAGCTGCACCAATCCTTAAAGTAACTAACGGCCAAACCTTGAGCGCAATTGCGCAAGTCTTTGACTGCATTGGTAATGGCGTGAGCGGTGATTTAAGTGTTACTAATACATACACTCCAGCAGATAAATCTTCTCGAACAGGCAAGTGGGCGGCAGCTGGTACTTCATATCCAGCAGGTGCACTTAAGTGCACTGGTAAGTGCACAGCAAGCTTTAGTGCAGCAGGTCGCTTTGATGTTCTCAGTGGCACTGGTGCTGCAGTAGTCACAGTAGGAAGTAAGAATCTTGCCACTATTGCTGATTCAAAGAGTGCAAAGGTGCGCGTAGGTGCAAGTGTTGATGTTGGTAAGAATAAGCAAGTGCTTAGAGTTACAGGCAGTAACTTTGTATTAGTTGCGCTCAACTCAGTCAACGCAGTATTTGCAAACACAGTTAATCTAGATAGAGCGGCAGCCGTTGTTGATTCATCGCTAACTGATACTAAGCAGGCAGCGTTAGCAAAGTATGGATTTGCTCCAACAGATTTTAGTCAGGAGTGGACAGTTCTGCCGATGGGTGGTGGAACTACTACTGATGATCCAACATTGGATCTGTGCAATGGAAAGTTTGCTTCAGAGTCAGATCGATTAGAGCGTCGCCAAGTTGTTGTTACTAAGCCAAAATCCCCATACGCCTTCCTATCTAGTGAAGTGGTCAGATATTCATCAGTAGCAGCTGCTCAAGCTGCTCAAAAAGAGCTTGTAAAAGTGTTGGCGCAATGCCAAGTGGATAAGGGATATAAAGATGCAACGGGCACCCTCGTTCCTTATGTTTTTGCTGAGATTAAGAATATTCCTGCTGGAGTAGTGGGTGAAGGATCACGAGTCTATGTTCGAGCAACAATTGATACAGGAGCTAATGCCCGTCAATTACTTGGCTTTTATCAATTCAATGGCGCAATCTTTACTGGTCTCTATGTGATGACCGCAAGTGAGGTGGCATATACCGATGCTCAAGTGGCTACCTGGTTACAAGTTGCCGCCACGATGGCCTCTCGCCTGAAGGGCTAAAAGAGCCGACATATAATCACCTTATGAGCATCAGCGCTATTGAGTTTGTCTTACTAGGCGCTGCTGCATTTGTGGTTTCAGGCCTTCTTACCTGGCCCGTTAGAAAACTAGCTATTTGGGTTGGTGCAATGGATAAGCCAACCATGGAGCGCAAAACACAGACTGAGCCTGTGCCTTATTTAGGTGGAGTATCAATTGCTCTAACGGTGTCATTGATTACTTACGCATCCATTATTTACTCAGATAATGCAAAGACAACTTTTCCACTAGTTACTTACTTATTACTCCCCGCAGTCTTTATGGGAGCAATGGGCTTAGTAGATGATTTACGTGGCCTGCAACCTATGCCTCGTTTGATCTTTCAAACCGTAGTTGCCGTTATTGTCTCTGTTGTTCTCATCCAAACCAAGACTATTGGCACACCACTCGATAACACTTTTCTAGTCCAGATCATTGTTGTGTTATGGATTGTTGGATTGTGTAATTCAATTAACTTCTTTGACAACCTCGATGGTGGCGCAGCTGGAACTGTTGCAGTTTCAACTCTAGGCATCACACTCATTGCTTTTGGGCAAGGACAGGAGTTAATTGCTGCACTCGCTGTTGTCACCGCAGGTGCAACTATTGGCTTTCTTTTATGGAATAAATCTCCAGCAAAGATCTATATGGGCGATGCTGGTGCCCTATTTCTTGGAATTATTGTGAGCGTATTAACTATTCGTCTTAATCCAGGGATTAATCCGCTGTGGAACTCCATTGCATTGCTGCCAATGCTTCTTGCCGTGCCAATCTTGGACACATGCATTGCAGTGTTTTCTCGTATTAAACGCGGGATTTCACCCTTTACTGGCGGGAAGGATCATTTATCTCACCGTCTTATGCGTAAAGGATTTAGTAAGCGAAATACTGCTTATTGCCTATGGGCAATGCAGGCTAGTTTTGTGGCGCTAGCACTAATTACTTATAAGTGGACTGCTTCTTTGGGAACGCAAGCAATTGTATTAGCAGGAGCTTATTGGCTAGGTGTTTTCGTATGGTTCTGGAAAATTCCTTCTACTGATAAATTTTAATAGCATGAGAAGTTAAATTCAGTTTGGAATTGTTTTCCAATCTAATAATATTTGGTCCTTCCGAAAATTACCAGGTCCCACAAAGTTTGATTTATGTGGTGCGTATACTGAATTCCCTAAATCTGTGGAAAGAAATCCCGCCCACCAACTCAAAGATGACTTTGATAAGATCAGATATTTAAATAATTTGAGAACATGAATAATTTCCCACGGAGGAATTTGACTTGATTGGAGAATCTTAATTTGGAACTTATCAATTATTTCGGAATAAAGCTCTGTAACCACATTTTCTGAGTCTGTAATTAAAAAAACAGATGATTCAGTCGACAAAGATTGAATTGAAACTAAACAATTTTCCAAGTAATCTTTGGATGCAACTTTGAAGTCTGATAGTGTTAAATAGTCGCCAAGCCTAAGATGAATACAAATTGATTGATCGATAGATGGAATGTTTGCAAGCAAGAGGTTTGTGGACTTTGAGAAATATTCGAACTGGATCTCTTGGGCTATTTGGGATCGCTTCTCCCAGATTGCGTTTGCAAATTGAAAGTACCCATTTAAAAGTAATTTGGTTGAATAGTGAGGCTCTGAATAGTTTTCGTCGGTGACTATGCCAAACATTTTTCTTGTTACTGGAATCCGCTTTGACAATTTGCACTTGTAGTAAGAAAACGGATTTTTAGTTACCTCTTCAATTGGCAAATAAGTCAAGGATGGAAGTTGAAAAGATCTATCTTGTGGACCACCGGATATGACATAATTAGGAAGCCCAAAAACATTTATACTAAAATCAGCTTCATAGTGCTTTGCTAACAGACGCCCCGCATAATACTGAAAGAGCTGATTACCGAAACCCCCCGCTAGCAACACCTCTATATTTCTTACATGTTGATTTCTCACATAAATAGTGTAGTTCTCGACTCTTTTTATCGTCCAAAAAACTCAAATAAAGTACGCATTCTTGGATTTGGCTTTATAATATGAGGATGGCCACAGTTAAAAATCAGGATATTGAGATAATTGCTGAAATCGGCTCTGTCCATGATGGCTCGTTTGGCAATGCTATAAAATTAGTCGAATGTGCAGCAGAGTCAGGTGCTACCGTTGCTAAATTTCAACTTCACATATCTAGTGCTGAAACTTCAGAGAATGCGCCCAACCCAAGCTATTTCAACTCTGAGAGTCGCTTTGACTATTTCAACCGTATAACATTTTCAAAGAGTCAATGGCTAGAAATCAAGGAAAGATGCCACTCGTTGGGCATAAAATTTGGCTGCTCACCTTTTTCCATCGAGGCAGTAGATTTTTTATTGGAAGTAGGAGTTGACATTTTAAAAATTCCTTCTGGAGAGATCACAAACCACCCACTAATCGAGTATGTTGCTGAAACGGGTCTTCCTATACATATTTCTTCCGGTATGAGCACCTGGGCAGAACTTGATGAGGCAATTGCGATACTAACCCCAGTTCAAAACATATGCCTTATGCAATGTGCATCATTATACCCTGCACCACCGCTAAAAATTGGTTTAAACAATATTTTGGAAATGAAAAATAGATACGAAAGCAAGAGAGTTTCCGTAGGGTTTTCAGATCATTCCACGGGAATCGTCATGCCAATCGCAGCAGTAGCGCTAGGAGCACGAGCTATAGAGAAACATTTAACCTTTTCGAGGAAAATGTATGGAAGCGACGCCTTCAATGCTCTTGAACCTTTAGAGTTTAAAGAAATGAGCCTAGGTATTCGTGCAGTTGAGATTGCTCTGCAAAACCCTGTTGATAAGAATAATATCGAAGATTTTCTAGAAAACCGATTAATTTTTCAGAAGAGCATCGTCGCTGGTAGGAATCTTGCCAAAGGTGAGAGTATTTCACTTGAATGTGTGAAGTTTTTGAAACCTGCGAATGGTCTATTACCATCTGAATGGAAAAAGATTACAGGTCGAAAAATTAATCGAAACTTACCTGCGGGCCACTTAATTAGTTTTGAAGATTTAGAATGAAAAAGATATTATTTGCGATTGGATCTCGAGCCAATTACGCCAGTATAAAGTCTGCGATGTTATCCGTTCAGTCAAGGCCTGAGCTGGAGTTACAAATAGTGTGTTTTTCCTCTTCTGTTTTAGCTAGATTTGGAAGAGTTTCGGACCAAATGAAAACGGATGGATTGCTTCCAAGCATCGAGGTAGAGACTTTAATTGAAGGCGATTCTCTGCAATCGATGGCGGAATCAACGGGTCTAGCTTTAATGAAGTTACCCCGAATTTTTGAAGATCTTGCCCCTGATGCAATTCTAACGGTAGGCGACAGATATGAAACAATGGCGACCGCTGTTGCTGCAGCGTATTTAAACATTCCACTCGCTCATACTATGGGTGGAGAAGTTACTGGGAGCATTGACGAAAGTATTCGTCATGCAATTACTAAGTTTGCTCATATTCATTTCCCTTCCACACAACTTGCGGCTAATCGTATTAGAAAAATGGGTGAAGATCCTGAGCGTATTTTCCTTACTGGTTGCCCACGAATTGATATTGCAAAGGTTGCGGCTGATATGGGTGCAGATGGATTAGAAAAGATTTGTTCGCAATACGGTGTAGGCGGAGAAATCAACTTTAGCAAGCCCTTTATTTTAGTTAGCCAGCACCCTGTAACAACAGAACATAAGCAAGCAGATGTACAAATGATTGAAACACTTCGAGCTGTAAAATCCTTAGCGCTCCCAACTATCGTTTTATGGCCAAATTCTGACGCTGGTTCGGCCGTAATGTCACAACAAATCAGAAAATGGCGCGAACAGCAGATAACCGACGACATTCATTTCTTTACAAATCTACCGGTAGAGAGATACTTGCAATTAATGAATTTAACGTCATGTCTAATTGGGAACTCTTCTAGCGGTTTGAGAGAGGGAGCATTCCTAGGTACACCAGTTGTAAACTTAGGTAATCGGCAAATCGGTCGAGAACGCACAGAGAATGTGCTTGAGACAGAACACGTAGAAGCGGAGATCGTCCGTGCAGCAGAAATACAGATTAATCATGGGAAGTACAAGTCTTCGTCTCTTTACGGCACTGGTGATGCCGGAATTAAAATTGCCGAAGTATTCTCAAATTTACAAGATATAAAGATTCAAAAGAAATTAGCTTACTAAGTGAAGATTTTGTCGCAATGAGTAATTTAGCCATCATACCTGCACGTTCTGGTTCGAAACGTTTACCAAATAAAAATATGTTGGAGTTTTGTGGGCATCCCCTTCTTTACTGGACAATAAAAACCGCGCTGGAGTCGAAATGCATTGATAGAGTTGTTCTGAGTACGGATTCAATTGAAATAATGGAATTTGGCGTGAAAAACGGAATTGAAAGGTCAAAACTTAGACCAGAATTCTTGGCTGAAGACTCAACGTCAACGCATGCTGTAATTATGAACACGCTTGCGTGCTTAGCAGATTCGGAGAGTTACAGACCTTCGACTATAACTCTTTTGCAACCGACATCACCTCTTAGGAATTCAACTGATGTTGATTTAGCACACCAAGAATTTTCTATTAGCAGCAATGCAGATAGACTAGTGTCATACACCGTATTACCGGAATCGCTACATCCTTCAAAAATTATGGTTGAGAATAATCTTGGCTTCCTAGAAGAGAATTCAATATTCCAAAAGAATTTTTCAAGCATAGAAAGTTCAGAACGAGTATTCATTCGGAATGGAGCAGCGATATACATATGTAAGAGTAAAAACATCAGTAGTGGAATTTTATTTGGAAACATTTTAGGGTTTAAAATGCCATGGTTCAGATCAGTAGACATTGATACCCAGGAGGATTTTGTCCTCGCAGAAGCCCTTATGCTGCACTTGCAGAAACAGTAAAACTAGACCTTGAGCGCTATTAGATGGCAAATGTGAATGGAAAGTCTAAAACTAAGGAAATCAGAAATGATTAAACGTGTGGTAATGCTTGAATCTGATTCTGCCCGAATGATAAAAACCCACGGGGCAGACATATTGTTGTTAAAACATGGTTCATCCTCCGACAAGAACCACAGTATTGATCTAACGAGTATTAAACACATGGATTACATTGACGCAATTGAAAGATTAAGAAGTTGGGGTCCGATTTTATCCCGGAATTTAGCCCGAGGTGATCAGTACGAATTAATTCTACGCGACTTAGCGTTTCAAGTTATTGGTTGGTTAGGGACGATTAGGGAGAGAAATTGCGAGTTTGCGATTTTTGAAACAGCAGCCACACACCATCTTGAGAATGTTTGTTTCGAAGTGGCCTGTGACATGGCAAAAATTGGGAAGGTCTTTTTAGCTCATTCACCCTTTACTTATAGACTAATTCCAATTATTCAACATGGTGATTATAGAAATCGTCGAAGAATTAAATCTAAGTTAAACAATTGGCAGTTGCAAATCAATGAAATAAATGTATCAAGTACTCACTGGAATCAACGTGTTAAAATCAATCAGAAAAGAGAAAATTCATTCTTACATGCCTTTGGATTAATCACTTTCAAATCAGGTGTAAAATTTTTGGCAAAACTGCGCTCAGTAATGATGTTGAAAGAAACTAAACGTCAAGAACTAAACATAAATGATTCTCGATTTTCATTTCTGGTTTCACTAAGTTTAGTATGCCGACAGTATTTGGCACTTAGATATTTACGAAGCATAGAAAATGAAATAGGTAGCACAAAATTGGAGAAAGCTGAGATTGGAGTGAGCGAATCTATTTATATAGCCTCACACTTCCAACCAGAGTCGAGTAGCTTTCCGATAGGGGGAAAATTTGGTAACCAAGTGGACCTAATTTTTGAAATTAGACGTGCTTTTCCAAGTCTTAAAATTTTTTACAAAGAGCATCCACACATTGATAGATACTCCGTTAGAGGAGCCTTATCTGCAGTTGCAACAGCAAGATCTCGTAGGTATTATAAAAATTTGCAATCTTTAGGAGTAATCTTCTTATCTAGTCGCATCTCGGCTACAGATTTCAACGAGTTAACTAAGAACTCTTTAGTGGTTACGATTTCAGGTAGAGTTGCTATCGAAAGATCATTAAATGGACTTAGAACAATTGTCGTAGGGGAACCATGGTACAAGGGAATGCCTGGAACAATTAACCTTGAAGATTTCTTGTCGGTATCACCCAATGTTCCTGCGACTCAGTTTGAGTCTTCTGGTGTTCAAACTTGGATCATGGAAACTCATAATGGAAGAACTATTTCACCGGGTCCATGGTCAATATTTCAAAATGTTTTTTCCGATGAGGGATTTAAAGACACCGATTACTATGTTGATATGGCTAATTTGATTGATCAGTTAAAGTCAGCTTCTTTGGAGTACTAATTTTCCTTTGGTGCCCAATAAGCCCCCTCTTCAACGTCATATGCACTTTCTGGAGTGTCTGCCAGTAATGGCCAATTCCATATTTTTAGTTGGTCCGAAGTAAGATTTCCATTTACTTCTGATTCCCATCTTTGCCCTCGAATAGCGAAAAATAACTGCAAAGCGCCTCCTATGTGTATTGCAATTTTTCCTTTCTCTTTAATAAATGAGCCCAAAGGCATGCCATAGGCTCCGCATCCGATTAAAGCGATATCAAAATCAATTTTCTCAACTTCATCTATTAAACTAGCAAGAGAATCATTCCAATTATGAAAATGAAAATTTTCTGGTTTTATACCTAAAGACTGAGGAGCCTCAAGAATTACAGGGTCAAATTTTGGGAGCCAGTAAAACGCTGAGGGTGTAGCAATTAGCAATTTCAATTGCTGCCTGATGGTTTCAGCAAATGGGTGAATAATTAGTACCTTTTTCCCAGATAATCCTTGGGTCCAAGGGTCTTTCAAAAAAATGGGAGTCAGTACTTCGATGTCAATTGGCGTACTATCTAACGCGTAATTTGAAAATATCCGTGACTCCTTTTCCCAATAAGAGAATTCTTTGGATGATCGGCGCACTCCACAGAAATCAATTTTCGATGCAGCATTAGTGTATTTGGAAAAAAAGTCTGCCAGCTGTGAAGGATTAGTTGGAAAGACTCCGGAGAGTCTCCATAGATTTTCGATGGACAAGATAGTTGCGTTTCCATTATTAACTGGGGCACCATATTCAAGACAAAATTCGGTTTCTGTTGTCCCAAACCTCGATACGAGTAAGGGTTTGCCATCATTTATGGCTCGCAGTATTAACTGATTTGAATCTGTAACATTCAATACAGGCTTTTTGGCGATTTGCTTCCGGTTGAAATGAGAAATCTCGACAACACGTCTCACAATTCTAAAAGCAAGTTGATGGTCTTGAAGTTTCAAGAATAGCTCCCCAAATTTATAATAGAATACACGAGATAAAATACAACTAACTTCGTAATTGTCTGATTGCGTAGACAATTCTTCTGATTGTTTTGATATTATAAAAGAATTGGATAAATCGAATCCTGATTAAAGCGTAATTAGCCGTAACTTTCCAAGATACAAACAATACTTTTCTGCGAAGAATTTTCCAATCACTTTTCACAATAGAATCCGATAAGTACTCTTGAATTAGCAGAACGTCTAGATGATCTTTGGGATACTCCATTCTTACCTTCTTAAATTCACTCAATTCCTTAAGTGCGAGTACATTAAACCCAGTAAATCTAAACATTGAGCTTGGATTCATGATGAAATCCTTGCAATTCCTATACGTAAAGGTATCGGAGCAATTCGAGAGCGAAACGTTTACATTCTCCAATTTGAATTCGAAACTATCTCTAGGTGTTATAGCATAGAGATCTATGTCGTTGCTTTGTCGGATTCCGGAAATATTAAGAGCTGCACTTCCGCCCAAAATGATGTCCTCAGTGTTAATTGTAGCTGCAGACACTTTGTGATTTACGGATCTTAACGCTTCAGCATATTGCAAATCCAACTTAAAAGATTTCGATTGTAAAATAGATAAAGTCTCAGGGTGGCAAGAGTAATAGGCTAACTCTAGCAATTCTTCATAAGAGTCATTAGTGTGTACGGAATATTTCCCCTCTCCAAGGTACTCTCTAATTTCTTCCTTAAGTTTGATAAGCGAACTTTCATCAACATTATTTAGAAAAATAAAAGAAGTCTTCCCATTACCTTTTGATTTAATCATATGGTTTTTCAAACCAGAAAACCCATTAGCCAGATTTCCAAACCAGTTATCAGCAATGTCATGATTAAACATTACATAATTGATATATTTTAGGTATAATAGTGCCTCTTCAGTTAAGTAAAGGTCTGTTTCATAATAAATATCTGCATTCTTAGTAATTCTTTCTTTAGCCCAATTTCTTTGATTTTCATTCAAAATACCATGCAGAATAATGCATTTGATCCCAATTGAAATCTTTGCTTTCGAAATCAAAGATAAACCCAAAGTATCTGCCGACACCCCCCCATGAATTAAATATTGGTAATTATAGTTCTCTGCTTGCTGATTTGACGCTTCGACTGCGACTTCCAACCCAAGTGCAGCACATATAGCCGTTCGGTGTGCCGCGCTAATCAAGTTTCCGTCCGAATCCATTTTTACGGGCTCATCAAGTTTAGACGGCAAGTAGCCGTTACTTTTAATACTAAAAAATAAATCATTGAATTCTTGAAGGAAATCTGCCGGTCCGACTTTTTTGGGCGAGAATTCAACAAAACTATTCAGGCTTCTTATGCTATCAAGGTAAGACCTAATCCAAATTTCTGGAACATAGCCGAGTGAACTCAGACATTTCGCATATTCGAATTTGATTAGAACATCAGGTCTGAGGGAATTGGCAACAATATCGATAGCCGAAAATGGGGACGGCGGTCCGGATGAAGTTATACCATTCATCCTATAATCCTATCCCAAAGCCCATGTCAGCAAATTCCTCTGTTCTGGCGTGTAAAGCTGAAGCTATACAGGTGGCGTATAGAAGATTCCCAACTCACTACGAAAATCTCATTTAGGTTAGAGACCTAATTAACAAGTTAAAGATACTCTTACACCTCATAAATAATTAAGAATAGGAAGGCGGTGGAAACTATGGATAAGTCGAATTTTGAAAGCATTAGTACCAATGCGAAACTGGTTTCGCAGTTCCGGTTTAAAACTGGAATTTTTCCTTCCGAAATGGCGTATTTACTCGCTGCAATCGAATCGCAGAACTGTACGGATGTTATCGATTCCGGTCGAGGGCCCGACGCATTTTCTGCGATTGTATTGAATGAATTTCTGAATAATAATCCAAAGATAAGATCTGTATATTCAATAGATTATGCAAAATTCAAAAAAATGAAATTCTATACCGAAAATGTCTTTTCTAAAAATACTAAGTTTTTAATCGGAAATTCTTTTGACGTGATTCCGGGCTTATACAGAAAAGGTGTGAGTAGTAATCTGGCGATCATTATTGACGGTCCTAAACATAAGGATCAAATCCTGCTTGCACTTTTGGTAATTCGCCACATCCGCCCTAGAGTTCTTGCTTTACATAATTCGCCGCCAGAAAGCTTCCAAAGTGCAGTCTTAAACTCCACCAATCTCGGACAATACTATGAGAACTTTAATTTTACTTCTGAATCATTTTCTAAATTACTAAAAATAGACGTTACCGACTCCCGCAGAACCCTGGATCAGTCCAGTTTACTTTTGTTTATAAACCCTGAATTCCCTAGGAATATTCCGTTCAGAATTAATCTTCAGTTGGCTGTTCTGTCTCCTCTTTGGTACCTGAAAATTAAAGTTCCATATTTTAACCAAGTTTATAGATTAATAGTTTATGTGCCCCGAAAAGTGTTATACAAGGCAATGTCTACTAAAGTTCCAGCAGTCAATTACCTGAAGAAAATCAGGAAGCGATTAATCCTCTTGTTTCATCCACTTTATAAACTTTTGACACGTTAGTATTCGGTCATGGAAACTCAATCGATTTTCGCAATATCTAGACTACTTTCGGTAGAAGCAAGAAGAAAATTACTTCGTGTCACAATTTTTCAAGGTTTAATTGCGTTTTTGGATATTTTAGGTTTATCCCTATTATTGATTCTTGCCTCGGGTCTATTATCTGAATTGCGGGGTTTACAGCCCCCTGAAATTATTTTGAAGGTAATGTCATTATTGGGGTTAATGAATTCTTCATTTCTATTTAGAACTATAGTCCTTGCACTTGGCGTGATTTCTCTTTTCATCACAAAGACAGTTGTTGGATTATTCTCAAGCAGATACTTATTCAACTTCCTAGCACTGCAAACCACAATTTTAGGTGATTCCTTAATAAGTAAAGTGTTCTCACAGGATTATGAATCTGTAGCGAGAAAAAAGGGACAGAGATTACTGCATGCAGCAACGGGTGGTGTAGACACCTTGGTACTAACTCATTTAGGAAATGCTGTAGTTGTAACTGTTGAGTCAGCCTTTTTACTTGTTATTTTCGCAGGAATTTTCATCATTGATCCTCTACTTGCCTTGTTATGTATTGGGATTTTAGGTTCGACATTATTTATACTGCATTCGTACATTGGAAAAAGATCCCGCACTCTTTCCATAAGACAACTCCAGCTTGGAACTTCTGGAAACCAAATATTGCTTGATTCCTTATCAATTTATAGAGAATTGTATCTGAGCAACCGTACCGAGTTCCCGGTAAATGTCGCAACAAAAATTAGATCAGAACTTAATGATATAAAGGCTAAACTTTCATTTCTACCTAATTTAAATAAGTACGTTCTTGAACTAGTAGTTGTTCTAGCAAGTTTCGTAATCGCTACTACTGTATTTATTTTCTCTGATGCGACCACTGCTATCAATAAACTTATACTTTTTATTGCGGTAACTACTCGTATCACTCCATCCATGTTAAGAATTCAAAATGCAACCTTATCTATGAAACAATCTGAAGGGACTATTGAACCAACTCTTGCTCTCATTAAGGAACTTGAAAAAGTCTCGATGCGACCTAGCACTGGAATTGATTTTAAGTATTTAGGCTTTAAGCCTTCGATGTCCTTGGAACAGGTGAATTTTATATATAGTGAACAGAGTCAGGATTACTTTAAGTTAGAGAACATTAATCTTGAAATTAGCCCCGGTGAATTTGTAGCGATAGTTGGCCCTTCGGGAGCGGGTAAAAGTACCTTGGTTGATCTTATGCTGGGCTTTAGAGGAATAAATGGCGGGAGAATACTTCTTTCAGGGATGTCACCAAAAGATGCAATATCCAGCTGGCCTGGCGCAATAGCATTTGTACCGCAAAATACAGTCATTATCGACGGGTCAATTAGCGACAATATAACTCTTGGAGCTTCACTCAATCATGAGTTCCTACAACGCGCTCTGCTCTTCTCCGAGTTAAGCGAATTTGTTAGTGAAAATCCTGATGGAATAGATTTTCAGGTTGGTGAACGGGGATCTAAACTAAGTGGCGGCCAAAGGCAACGACTTGGAATCGCAAGGGCTATTTATACAAATCCAAAGATGATAATTCTGGACGAAGCGACTAGTTCTCTCGATGTGGTTCTCGAAAAGACTATCAGTGAAAGTATTTTGAATTTGGGCGGCGAAATTACAGTCATCGTCATTGCTCATCGACTTTCCACAATTCGTAACGCTGACAAAATTGCTTATATGGAAAATGGAAGAATCAGTGCGGTAGGAAATTTCCAAGAATTGATTAGTCTTGTTCCTAATTTTGGGCAGCAGGTTAAGCTGTCTGGTTTAAGTCGATCATAAAACAGGTTGCATGATAACTACTTGAATATCAAATTTTATTATGAACACGGGGAGAGCAAGCATGGAAAATGGAAAAAAAAGAATTCTTTTCGCAAATTTTATACATGACTCTTTCTTGAAAGAGGTGAGCACGCTAGTTGCAGAATTTGCTGAAACTTTTCATGCCGGATATGGGTGGAAGGCCGCAAAACAAAATATCAACTTTCTTATTGACTTTGGTTTAGTTGATAACCCAGGCAACCTTCCAGTATTTGAGGCTGAATCTTTGAATTGGAATTTAAATTTGTCTAATGTAAAAATTCAAAATACCTACTTAGGTGGATTTCTGATGTTAGTTAATCGAACTACACTAGGCAGATTCAACACAATTGATCACCACTACTACTATTCAATATTATTAGCATATTTTCGGAAAAAACTATTGAATCAGAATATTGATTTAATAGTTTTCGATTCTACTCCACACATGCCAACTGACTATGCACTTTCTGTTGCAGCTCTACAATTAGAAATACCTATTCTATACCCCTCGCGAACTCACATACCAGATCGCATTAACTTTAGAAATGATTTAATAGGTAACGCTATAGAGTTGAATTCTTCTAAAGAAGCATTAAGTAGCATTGATTTGAATGCCGATTCAGCATGGTTAACCCGATCAACGCTTAAACCCTTAAATGCGGAAACCAGTTTAATTCGCTTCGGAATGTTAACAGAATTAGTTATATTGATTGGCAAATTCATGAAGTCTCTTTCATATGTACAGACTATTTCAAAATTGCTAAAAGAGAATTACTTTAAGAATCAATATTTTCGATTGTCGCGTTTTCAGGCATTTCGTCAAATCATGAATTTCAAGATCTATAACCTGCAGATGAAATATTTTTTTAAGCGTAATGCTGTAGATGTCGCAGAAATGAGTGGAGAATATGTTTATTTTCCGCTTCACTATCAGCCCGAAAGATCGACACTTCCTGAGTCGCACGCATTCGCCGATCAATTGAGCGGAATTATTCTGCTTAGAAGTTTACTGCCACAAGATATTATCATTTGCGTCAAAGAACATCCAAAACAATTTAGGGAAGGGGACCTCAATTTCAGACGAATGCACTTTAGGTCTCATTTCTTCTATAACGAAATTCTAAGAATTCCAGGTGTAGTACTGGTAAAGGGTGATACCGATTCGAGGACACTAGTCAGAAATGCAAAGTTAGTGGTCTCCAGTACTGGTTCGGCAATGTGGGAGGCTCTTAGACTTGGAATTCCTTGCCTTAGTTTAGCTCCAAATTGGCACTCAAATTTTCATTACTCACCTTATATTGTTGAGGTAGAAGATCCTCAACAATATTTAGCATCTGCGTTCTTGGTTGAGTCAGAAAAAGTGCGAAGGGATTTAGAAAAATTCGTTGAAAACTTGGATCCATTCTTGGTGGCAACAGTAGATTGCGAATTTGCTGCCAATTTTTCTGTTATTCCAAATGGAATATTAGCGGAGAATTTTGCAAACGTGATAAAAGTGGCATTGAAATGATAAATACTATTTTCGGGCCAGGATTCGCAAGTTCTTTCCGTAGCCACCAGAATTCACCAAGAATTGTAGAACATCCACTTTTTCTTTAACGAATCCTGTGTCATTAGATTTGATAGTTTCTTCTTGCCAAAGCCAGTCAATGATATCTAGTCCCTGCGTTTCAATTTTTTCAACTTGGAATCCAGCTTTCTCGAGTGCTTGAGTTAAGGTCACAGGAGTGAAATAAGTTAGATGATGAGTTGGCCAAATGAAGTGCGCATTTTCCCCCATTAACAATCTTGATGCAGAGTTCCAATTTGGGACGTATATGTAAACCAGGCCATCATCTTCCAGAAGATTATGAATTGTTTTGAGGGTACTGACTGGATCTGGTAAATGTTCAAGTACATCAAACATTGTGACAGCCGTAAAGGACTTTTCTTGAAAATTCGCATTTTCAAGTGTTGACTGTCTTACATCATTTCCTCTTGACCTAGAGAAGTTTACTGCCGACTCAGTTAATTCAAGGCCAATTGCTTCCCAACCAGCTTCGCTAGCAGCTTCTAGGAAGAAACCCGATGCAGAACCAATGTCAAGAACAGTTTTCTTAGCAGAGAGTTGATTGAATTTATTAATCAAGTTTATCCGCTCTACTCCAAATCGTTCTTTGCGATATTCATGGCTTTCTAAGGCTAATTGCGAAATTATATGCCCATAATTTTTACTATTATATGTTGCCTCGTAAGCTTCTGAAGATAAGCGGGGATTCACATAAACCAAAGAGCAATTTTCACATTCGACGATTGAGAAGCCATCTTTTTTCATTATAAAACTTGAATTGTTTGATTGGCACAAGCTGCATGGAATACTCTCCAATAAAGCTTCGGGAATCTGACCATCATTTTCCAACAAAATTTGTTCCAGGAAATAATCTCTATTTTCAAATAAAAAATCGTAACTCTTGTTTGGGCGCAACTTACCAATATCAACCGAAGACGAGACATAAGCTTGTTGATATCCAGGGAACTCGTTGAAATCAAATTTTTTAGCATTTTCAAAATTGTCCATCATGCTATAGTACATGGAATGAGTACAAAATTGTCGAAAGTCGTGGTCATTCTGGCGTTGCCGAGCAAGCGAAGAACATCTGCGTTGAACCTTTCAAGGCAATTGGCTAGGAATCCAAATACAGGTGTCGTGGTTTTGTCATTCTTGCATTCTGACACTCTATATTTCGAAAAAAATTGTTCAGCGAATGTTGATATTGTCGAAGTAAAAGATCCATACGAACACGATCAGTCGATTGAAAACTTAAAAATGATTGGAGTGAAAGTCTTACAGAAAAGAAGCGTTTTGCAAGCTAGTCGAATGCTACTTAGCAAATTCGCTTATAATTATCTGATTCCTCGATTCTCACTTGGCTTATTTGAAAACTTAGTAGAGCAAAAAGTCCTATATAAAATTCTATATAAATCAGAACTGCTTGAAAAAATTATTGGAGATATAGTCGGTACAGAGAAAAGAAATGTTGTCCTTATTACCGAAGGTGATCGTGGAATGGATATCGAACAACCGCTTCTTTTAGTTAAAAAACGCAATCATAATTTCAGGTATGTGGTTTGTGAGATAGCTGACTCAGCTACTGAAATTGACTTATCCAAGTATCCTCAAGTGAGAAGAAAAAGATTTACACTCAATTCATATCGTCGACTGTCACAAAAGAGATTTTCATCATCAGTTTATGGCAATGGTTACTACTATTCTCATTCCACATCAAATGCGCTATCAAAATTAGAGATTTCTTCTGACTTTCCGTGGCGCATTGGCTTATCTTCTGGCGTAGATTTGGTTTTGCTTAGAAATGATGAGAGTTTAGATTCTATGCGTAGATTAAACCTAGATGTTAGTAAATTCACTGTGGCTGGAGATGTCAATTTTGATTGCATTTTCGAAAGTTGGAAACTAAATCAAACCCCAGTTCTTAAGGAAAAAGAAAACAAAACTTTGGTTGTAGCATTACCAAATTGGTTGGAATCTCCACGTGAATTTAGCAAAAGGAATTATCGAAAGATTCAACCCTATTTAGAAATTTTGTTTTCAACTCTATCGGAGAATTTCGAGAGTATTAGAGTTGTACTCCATCCAAAGCAAACAGAAGCAAGATATGAATTTCTCAGAAAATTTCCAAATGTAACATTAAGCAATGATTCCATTTATAATGAAATTGTAACTGGTGATGTATTCTGCACAACCTATTCTTCAACATTAAACTATGCACATGTTTTAGAAATGCCAACACTAGTACTACTTCCTAATTTTTGGTCGCACACTACAGATTATGCAAATAAGATCCAACCAAAAAAATGGAGCATTATTGTCAACAGACCAACTGCTATTTCTAACGAAACCCTCAGAAATTTTTATAGGACAGCGAATGCTTATTTTCGGTCAAGCGAATTTATTGGTTCACCAGAAAAGGCCAATTTTGATGGAAAATACGCAGAGAGGCTCATGTCCCAGATAGACTCACTGTTTCATTCAAGCAAATGATCAATATTCTGTTTATAAAATTGATTTTTCGAAAAAGGGAGATGAAAAGTGGTAGGTAATCGTGACTAACAAGGCTTATCTTGTTTTGAAACACAGACTTAAACTGGCAATATTTAATCGATTGCTAAGAGTATTGTCGAAGTTATTTGTATTTGAGTTATATGCTTATCAACACAGATTCATTAGAAATCAAATTCTAAAAAGGACAGATGGAGTTTTACATATTGGGGGCTCATTTGGCCAAGAAGCTGGAGAGTATGACGATTATGATTTAAAGGTCATCTGGATAGAGGGTTTGCCCGAAGTTTTCCTGGATTTGGAACAAAACATCTCTAAGTATCCGAGCCAGAGAGCTTTTAATGCCTTGTTAGGGGCGAATTCCGGAAGTACTAAGTTTATTTTGACAAGTAATGGATTTATGTCTTCAAGCTTGTATAGATTAAATCCCGTCGTTGCGGCTCAATATGATTACGAGGAGTTAGAGTCGATAGAATTGAACCTAGTTCGGCTCGATGAACTTTTTCCACCAGATCTTCTAGTTGGAATGTCACACTGGGTAATTGATGTACAAGGCGCCGAATTGGAAGTTCTGAAAGGTGCTGGGGCTCTTTTACAGCTTTGCAGCACACTAGAAGTTGAGTGTAGTAATTATGAAGTCTATAAATTGGCACCACTTTTGCAGAGTATTGAGGAATTCCTAAATGAGGCAGGCTTCATTAAGCTTCTTGCAGTTCCTTCTCGATTTCATGGAGACGTAATCTTTGTTAGATCTCGTAAAGCGTTGGAATCTGATTTATTGATTTAGCGTATCAACTTCTTCCACACTCAACTCCACAACCTGAACAATCTCTTCTACCTGCTCCACCGTTCTAGCAGATGCAATAGGCACACTGACACTTGGTTGAGCACGTAGCCAGGCAAGTGCCACAGCAGAGAGTGACACGTTGTGGTTTTTAGCAACTTCATCCATAGCTGTTAGCACTGCGTAGTTCTTATCAGTTGCATACTCTCTGGCACCTGCTGCTCGCTTTGAATCTACTTCTGTAACACCTGGGCGGTATTTGCCTGAGAGGAATCCTCTGGCAATGCCATAGAAAGGAATGTTTGAGATTCCTAGATCTGCTACTACTTGTGACATTTCACCTTCATAGGTTTTTCTATCAACGAGGTTATAGAGATCTTGTGTGGCAACGTAGGCAGGGATGTTGTTATCTTCACTGAACTTGATTGATTCACGCAGGCGTGCCGGTGTGAAGTTAGAGGCTGCGATGTAGCGAACTTTGCCTTGAGCAATCAGCTGGGCATATGCGCCAAGAGTTTCGTCCAGTGA
>Ga0214919_10004720_pt1 | contig 19729 bp, 18 predicted proteins | sample LL1503_MetaG_FD_177994 | JGI IMG/M metagenome (GOLD analysis project Ga0214919, IMG submission 177994) | Freshwater microbial communities from Lake Lanier, Atlanta, Georgia, United States - LL-1503 | ecosystem: Environmental > Aquatic > Freshwater > Lake | place: USA: Georgia | collected...
CTTTGAATTGTTTATTTCCAGTAACTACAAAAGCTAACGCTAAAGCTGCAGATGCAGCAGCCTGATGATTTGATTTAACACAATCTAGCTTTCCAGATAACCAATGTGCAGAAATATTTATAAAATTTAAGAGTCGCTTTCGATCATCACGAATAAAATCCTTGCTTTGCATTATCAGTGCAAGAAGAGAATATGCAATAAGAGGAAATTCTACAGCTGCAAAACCTCGTTCACCAATGTACCATTCGTCTAAAGAGCCATCTTTTCTTTGAATTGATGTCAAAAATGTTAGCCCCGCAGAAAAGCCTTTATATAAATCATCAATATTTAATTGTTTATGGTCTTTTACTTGAATAGAGCCATTTTTGATTAATGCATAAGCCAAACCCAGCGCTGCACCTGCTTCTTGAAATCGCGCATCAGGAAAATCTGCGGTTTTATCTCGCCAGTATGCATAGTGGAAACATCCATATGTTATTGAGCTTGGCGTAGTATCTTGCATCGCCATAATTCTTGGAAGGCTAGAAATTATGTACGATAGTTGGTAATCGACATCGTTCATTTTGATAGTAATTTAGAGGGGATTATTTTTAATAAAAGCGCAATAATATTCCAGTAATATGGAACATACACCACTACTTTTTTTGATGATCTAAGGGCTTTAATTATTGATTTTGCAGCTGTCACTGTACTTAGGGTTAGAAATAAAGGTGAGCCATGGTTTAATGTTGTTTTCATAAATCCCATAACAATATATTGTATTTTAAATTTTTTGTTATTGAGCAAGGAAGTAGCCACTGATTCTACGTAGCTTTTCAGTGCTAATTTTGCACAAGTATAAATGACGTTGGAGGATCTAGATTTAAGTATCGCGATACTTCCAATAACAGAGATCGAAATTGTTCTACTAGAATTAAGATATTTAAGACATTCCATCACAAAAAAAACATTTGATGCGTAGTTTATATTTATTATTCGATTAAGCGATTCACTTGCATATATGTCATCTAGTTTTGCATCCGACCAACCGTTTACAAGATATACTTCCCAATTAGGATAATCAAAAGGAAATACAATGTTATCAAAGGGATGGTTTAAAAATGAAAGATCATTTTTATAAATCTGTATTTGACATTCCGGATTGACTATTTGCGAGGCACCTCTTAAATCTTCAAGGTCAATTGAGGAACTAGCCACAAGGATTAGAATATCATTTTTTGATAAATCAAGAGATTTAATTATTGAACGACCTAAGCCTCCAGTTGCTCCAACGATTATATAACCATTTTTTTTCAAAATATTTTATCTGTAAAACTTGATTTAAAAATATTATTCGAATCAAATAGACTTAATTTTTTCTTAAATTTTAAAAATTCTTCACCATACTCTTGGTTAACTAATGAGCGCGAAGATAGAGAGTATTTGTACAGACAAGTATGACTAGAAAATCTTAAGGCCATTTGGTCTAGTTTTTTGAAGAACTTTGTAGATTCGTCTGTTTTTTCAGTATCAATAGTAATGCAAACACCATCAAAATCAAATCTTAACAATCCAGCATAAGGTGTTTTTTTGAAAATTTTAATTGTGCAAAGTGGGATAGCAATTTTTGATAATTTAATTAATTGCCAAAGACAATCTAGAAACTCATCAAATTTGACTAATGGAATAATTAATTGTTTTTCAATAAATCCACTTGAGCCAAATAATTTATAGTAAGTCATATTTTTTGCAGCTGGAAATAGATTCTCAAACAGCGATATTTTTGTTTTTTTTGAATTATAAAACAGATAAATGAAAGCTAGGCTTGAAGTCATTTTTGTATAAAGGCATTTGTAGATTGGACGGCTTCTGGAAAAAAACTTTTTTTTAATTATCTGTGTTGATAAGTCAAAATTATTCATAACCCCAGCCTCTTCTGTGCTAGAAAGCAGAAAACTTTTTATAGTTTTTGATCTGTTTAAGTCGAGAACCCCATAAACATAATCACAATTTGGTTTTTTTAGCAGTTTCAGCATTGTTGGAATTATTAAATCAATAGTTTTAATATCGATTACATCTGTTTTATACGCATTTGATGAAATTAGTTTTGTGAAAAGTGTTGCTTTTGTAATAATTCCTGTAGATCCGTATCCGCCGATTGTTAATTCGAAAATATCAGAATTTGTTTTAGAATCACAATAAATATATCCGTATTTTGGGTGAAATAGCTCAAGCTCTTTTACGTAACTCCGGAAAGTACCATCTTTAAATTGATTTTTACCATGCACGCATGAAGCAATACAGCCTCCTATTGAAATATCTGGGTGACCTGGCTGAACAGGTAAATAAAGCCCCTTGCACGCAAGAAAATTAAATAGATCCCCTAGGGTGATTCCTGTCAATACTGTTACAGTTCTATTAGTCTCGTCGAAGTTTATAATTAAATTTGCAGGTGAATAGTCAATTACTTTACCCTTGTGAATTGGAGGTATAAATGAACCAACGTAGGAGAGACCAGAACCTTTAATCGTAAATCCATCCGAATAGTTAATTTTTTTAAGGGTTGAACGACGATCAACTTCCTTTCGCCAACATTTGATTTCGGTAGTAAGATCAAAGCTTAAAAATTTATTCATTTTTGAAAGAATTTTGAAGTTGTATAGAGTGAGAATATTAAGCGAGTATTATCAGATTTATTTGAAAATTGATTTGATAATATTTGAATTGTTTTATCTCGATTTATGTTAAGTTCAGTAAATAAATTATTGTTATCAAGTATAGTGCTCTCAACTTCCCTTTTTAAATTAATGTTTAATATTTGCTTGAATGGAAATGCAAAACCTTTCTTTTTGCCAAATGCAATTTTAGAGGGAATTCCTTTTTTTAAAGCAAGTTTCCTTAAAATATATTTAGACTGAAAACTCTTGAACTTTAAACTACTGTCAATAATTGATGCTAATTCAATAATTTCATTATTAAGTAAGGGCGATCTTGTTTCTATGCCAAAGCTCATTGATGCCCTATCAGTATGGGAGCATGTATGTTCTGGTAAAAAATATTGCCAATAGTAGCTATCTAGTGCATTAGCGATATTATTTTCTTTTGTATCATAAGGTGAAAACAAATTTAAAAAATTTACTCTTTTATTAAATAATTCTGAAACATCAGAAGGGTCTAAAGTAGACATCCAGGCAAATGGAATCATACTCGGAATTAAGCCTCTAGCCCTAAGAAAAGATCCCATCTTCGTGCGAAGATTCATGTATTCATAACTTGATGGTAGTATTTTTGTAAATTTTAATAAGAGTGAAGATATTGTTTCATTTTTAAGTAATGAAGCTATTGCTGTGCCAGAGTATGAAAGATAACCTCGAAAAAGCTCATCGCCTCCATCCCCAGTTAATGCAACCTTTATACCGTTATCAGCAACTTGGCTAGCCAAATAATATGCATTAATGTATCCAATATCACCATGAGGTTCATCCATATGGTTGCATGCCTTTGAAAAAACCTTTGCAAACTTATCAAAGGAAAATTCAATAGAAGTGTGAATAGATTTTTTTACGCTACATATACGAGTTATAGAATCTAACTCGCTATATCCATTGCCGGGCATAATTAAGCTGTATGTTTTTGGCACAATATCTATTTCATTTAAGTATGACAAGAGAAGTGAGCTATCTATACCGCCACTCAAGAATAAACAGTAATCGGCTTCTGTTGGAACTGAATTGCGCAATGAATTACTAATTGCTAGATCAAGTCTTTCTAATGCATCTTTCTCATTAAAAATAAGGCCTGTCTGCCTTTTTTTCAAATAATTAAAGTAAGGAATGATTGTTATAGATCCATCACTAAACTCCATAAAGCATCCAGGGCTTAATTTTTTTACATTTTTATATGGTGTTTCGGAAGAATAAAACATTCCACTAATTAAAAATCTAGAAAAAGCATCTCGATCTATATCTAAAGATTTTTCAGAACAAAGCTTAATCGCTCTTAATTCTGATGCTATGAATAGAGAGTCACCAATTTTGCTGTAGTAAAGTGGTTTTTGCCCAGAGCGATCTCGAGCCGCAAATAGAGTCTTTTTTTTTCTATCCCAAATAGCAAACGCAAACATTCCATCTAATTTTGTTATCATGTCTTGACCCCATACGCTATAGGCTGCAAGAATAACTTCTGTATCAGATGTTGTTTTAAAGCTGCAATGATCCCTTAACTTTGCGCGCAAAGTTTGATGATTGTAGATCTCCCCATTAAAGACTATTGAATAACGACCGCATTCAGATTCTAAGGGTTGATTTGCACGATCACTAATATCAACTATAGACAGCCTGTGGTGACCAAATATTACGCCATTATCGATAGAAAGAATTGAGCTGTTATCAGGCCCTCTGTGTTTTAGAGAATAAAAAGCAGATTCATAATCTTGAGCATTAATAGATTGAGTACTTAGAGCGCAAAATATACCGCACATTCTTAAATCTCAAGATTCATTTGGATGTATTTCTCAGTTGAGAGGTTTGCACGATTTAGGATAAACTCAAAAAGCATACCAGTTAGAAATATTTGAATGCCAGAAATCAACCCAATTGGAATTAAAAGTAATAATGGCCTCATAAATACTTTATGTTCCGCACCAAATCCCATCCAGTAAAGTGATTGACTGAAGAAAAAATATAAAGCGCCTATTAGCGCAGGAATAAATATTATCATTGATACTTTAGCGTAAAAATGCAAAGGAACATGACCAGCCTTGTAAATAAAATAGATAGATATGAGATCAAATGCTGATTCATATCTAACTGCAGGGTATTTAGAAATACCATGTTTTCTTGGGGCATTTTTGACTGGAATAGATCCAATTTTAAACCCCCCAAGACTTGCAATTAAAGTGATAAATCTATGGAGCTGCCCATGTATAGAAATATTCTTATATAGTTTGTTTGAATAGCCTTTTAGCCCTCCATTAGAGTCTCTAATTGAGATGCCGGTAATTTTACGCATGAAAAAATTATAAAAATAAGATCCAAATCCACGAATTTTGGAATGATTTCGCGTTACCCTTTCACCACAAACAAGATCATAACCACTTTTTAATTTGTCATATATCTTTGGTATATCTTCAGGGTAGTCCTGAAGATCCGCGTCAATTGAAATTAGATAGCGTGAGTCAGATTTGTTAAATCCAACCATAAGAGCCATTGCTTTTCCCATGTTGCGCCTAAATCTTAATTCTCGAATAGGTATACTTTTGCTGAGCCTTGAAATAACCGCTGAAGTGCCATCGATTGATCCATCGTTAACAACAATTATTTCTGAACTAGTTAATGACATTAATAATAATACATCTTTTATTCTAGCGATCAACTCAGGCAGGGACTTTGCTTCATTGAACGCCGGGATCAAAATACACAAATCTTTCACTTGACTGCCTTTGTTGAGTATAATTATTTTTAATAGCTAATTTTTATTTTAGCATACTCTAACACAATTTTTTTTAGGATAATTACTTTGGATAAACTGCTCAAATATTAAAAGTTTAGCTGAAAATTTTTTTTATTGAAATAAAAGAGATTATAGCTATAGGCACTGCTGAAATAAGCCAAGCAATATTTTTACCCAGACCTAATGAGACTATTAATTTTATTAATAGAAAATTAGTGAAAAACAGTACTAAGTATAATAGCGTAAATTTTATTAATGTAATTATCTCAAACTGACCTTGCTTTTTAAAAACAATTTTTTTTGTTAAAAAATAGTTAGATACTATTGTGTAAGTTGTACTGGATATTAATGCAAGAAAAATATTTAAACTAATTTTTGAAATAAAAGCAAAAAAAACAAATGAAATTAATGTATTTAAAGTCCCCACACAAATAAATATTAAAAAAATTTTACGATTTGAATTTAAATTTGATAATGTACAACAAAAATAAGTTAATAGAAATTTCAGTAATATAGAAAAAAAAGAGAATAGCCTGGTCAGTCGAGAGCCTTTTTCTTGAGATTTTATTTGAATCACCTGAGTTCCTGCTTAATATAAATTGTTAAGAAAAAAACTTAAATATTTTTAATGTTAAAGGTAATTGTACAATGATGAATTATTTATCTGAAATTATTCATTTGCAACATATATTTTTACAAATAAATCTTATATTTCTAAGCATTAAAATATGAAATCTATATTCCTTGCAGTTGTCTTATCTATATATTTTATATATTCGTATAAAAATATTAATTTTTATCCGGAAGACTTAGCTCTTGGAAAAGAGAATACACATGTTACTGATTACTTTAAAGGTAACAGGATAAATGGGTCCAACATAGATGATATAAAATCTCTTTATAATCAGCATTTCTTGTGCGGCAATTTTGATAAAAAAATTATATGGCTTGGTAACTCCCAGCTTCACACAATAAATCATTATGAAAATAATCAGCATGTATCCCCATATTGGCTCAATTTTTACCTAAAAGATATTAAGTGCTTAACGGTTTTAGGATTGAGTCTGCCTAATGCTAATCTTAAAGAATTTCTTTTAATCACTCAATATTCAATATCTAAAGCTAATTTAGATACGGTAATAATATCTATGGTATTTGACGATTTTAGGGAGGGCGGCCCAAGAAAAGATTTTGAAAAAATACTTGATGCTGATTTTGAGAAAAATGTCAGAATGCCATTCTTAAATAAGCTTGATAAAAAGATCCAGATTAGTAAAAAATTTGACCAAGATGCCAAAAATTCAGAACTTATCAGCAGCAAGTTCGTAAATTCTATATACGTTCCTATTAAGAACGTAAGAGAAAATCTTAAGGCACATTTAATGAATGATTTATACAATCTTAGAAATTTTGTATTCCATATCACACCAAGCACTATTAGAAAAAAAATTCCCGTTAACTATAATGAGAACATGGTAGCGTTCAAGGAAACTCTAGAGTTATTAGATCGACAAAACATAAAAACCATAATCTATATAGCGCCTATAAGACAAGACCTACCCTTACCCTATGATTTAGTTGATTATGTTAAATGGAAAAATGAAATAGCGTTATTTTCTAATCAACACAAAAACACAATTGTTCTTAATTTGGAGGAATTGATACCAAATGAAGAATGGGGCTTACATGCTAGCCATGTTGACTTTATGCATTTTAAGGCTGAGGCTCATAAAATTTTGGCACTAAAGTTATATGAAACCTACTTGATGAAAAGATAATTAACTCATATTTCTTATGAAATTCAACTCACTTACTTATCTAATCTTTCTTTTTCTTTCATTTGCAATCTATTGGGCAGTAAATAAAAAATATAGATTATATTTTTTACTTTTTGCAAGTATTACCTTTTATAGCTATTGGAGCTGGAAATTCTTAGTTTTAATTTGCATTTCGGCTTTTGTAGATTACTGCTTTTCAAAGAATATTTACCATGCTCACACCATTTCAAAAAAAACTTTTTTTCTAACTTGTGCAATAAGTTCGAATTTAATTCTTCTAATTGCTTTTAAATACCTTAACTTCTTTATTGAAAATCTACTATTTATTTTTAGTAAGCTAAATATATCCACATCTTTGCATTATGTAAGCGTAACAATACCCCTTGGTATAAGTTTTTACACTTTTCTTTCGATAAGTTATGTCACTGATGTATACAAAGGCATTACTAAGCCAGCAGGTAACTATTTAAAATATTTAACATATGTGATTTATTGGCCACATATGATTGCAGGACCAATTTTAAGGTTTTCTGAATTATTCCCGCAGTTATATAAAAAGTCATCTTTTAGACTTATTAATATCGTAGCTGGGTTGAGATTAATTATCACAGGCTTATTCTTAAAGGTTGTATTAGCGGATCAATTATCTTATTTTGTTGATGAAGCATTTTCTACCCCTGTTGATTTAGTTGGTGGTCTTGATGTTTTGACTATGTCGTCTGGATTTGGATTGCAGATATATTTCGATTTTGCAGGTTATAGCATGATAGCAATTGGCTCTGCGAAGCTCTTCGGGATTAATTTTGTTGATAATTTTAACTGGCCATATTTATCAGTCTCCCCTAAAGATTTCTGGAGGCGTTGGCATATTACCCTTTCTTCTTGGGTAAGGGACTATCTATATTTTCCACTTTTGGGGTTATCTTCCTATAATAATTCAAAAGGCGGTATCGGAATAAATCGTGCTTTAAATTCCTCGCTTTTTTTTAGCTGGATAATAATGGGCTTATGGCATGGCGCATCATGGAATTTTGCATTTTGGGGTTTATGGCATGCTATTCTAATAAGCCTTTATAGAGCGTTTCCAATTGACAGTCTTTTTAAAAATAATGTTTTTACTTATTTTATTAACTGGGCAATAACTTTTGTTACGATTTCAGTTGGATGGATTTTTTTTAGAGCGAAAGATCTACAAACTTCAATATTGTTAATTACGAAGATCTTCAAAATCCAAGGTTTTTCGAATTTAGCATTCAATGAAAATTTTTATTTATTTGTTTTTATTTTATTTAATGGAATGATTGCATCATACTTTTTTGAAAGACGCCTCTTTAAATTTCTGAAGAGCTTTAATACATTATTTTTATTTGCAGACTCAATCTACCTCTCAACAATGTTAGTTAGTATTTTTATTTACTTCAGCGCAATCAATCAATTCATATATTTTGAATTTTAATTTCGCATTATTAATAAAATTAATAATGCTGTTAAGGACGATGCTCTTGACCTTGAGGCCGCCCATAAAATTCATATAGTAAAATAAAAACCATCAGTTAAATATGTTTGTTGCTTACTTAAATGGAAGTAAATTTATTTTTGTTAGTAAAAAATAAGTTGCCATTGCTTTCATATTTTAGTGAAAATTTTTGTTTTTCTAGAAAGTTTATAATTTTGATTCTTTCATGAATGAAATTTGCTTCAATACAAATTAAATAAGTTTTTTTTAGTATATTTTTCGAGCCGATTAATACATCCAAGTCTAGTCCTTCTGCGTCTATACTCAAAAAGTCTACACTCTTAATACTCAGTAATTTACAAATTGAGTCTAGTGTAAATACTGGTAAAAAAGCTTGTTTATGCAAATTTTTGACGACCCCCTTCTTAAATGAAGACAAAACTGGCGTCTTGGAGTAAAAAAACCTTTTAATTGTATTTTTTGAATAACAGCCTACCTGGAGCTGAGTGTCCCTTGGTCTGATATTTCTATGAAGTCGAATTAATTCACTATTCGGTTCGATAGTTAATCCGTATGAGCCATCCCTATAAAATAAATATGTATTTGAAATTCTCGTTGGATGATTAGCTCCTATATCGACATAAAATATATTTTTTTTCCCAAATTTAGTATTTAATATTTTTCTTGCTATCAGGTCCTCATTCATTTGAGCATATGATTTTTTTTTCACTTGGACCGAATGAAGATGAGCGAGTACAAACCTCTTAATTTTTCCGAGTCCTGGTAGAACTTGAGAAAGAAGTGTATTAAGCTGGCTAAGAGTTGGTATTTTATAAAGCATTTGTTTATTTACAATTATCTATATACTTTATAATAACCAATTAGATTTTGTAAGTCTTTAGATTTTTAATAAAAATAAAGGATATATTTGTGCTTAAATTTGCATTAATTGGCTGCGGAAGAATTGCTCAAAGGCACTCCGAAATTTTAGCGAGTAAGCTTATTGAAAATACTGAATTAGTAGCAGTTTGTGATTTAAATATATCAAAAGCTGAAATCATTGGAAAAAGATTCAACATACCATTTTTTGATGACATGCATAAGATGATCAAAAGTGTTGATATTGATGTAATTGTCATACTTACAGAAAGTGGCAATCATGCAAAAAATGTCTTAGAGTTAGTTCACTATGGAAAGCATTTTATTGTCGAAAAACCAATGGCCCTCTCTTTAAGTGATGCAGATTTAATGATTAAGGAATGTGATTTAGCTGGAGTTAAGCTTTTTATTGTAAAGCAAAATAGATTTAATCTCCCTGTAATGAAGCTAAAGGAAGCTATGGAGCAGGGAAGATTTGGTAAGCTGGTTTTGGGAACTATTAGAGTTCGGTGGTGTAGAGAACAGTCTTATTATGATCAAGCTCCATGGAGGGGGACATGGGCTCTTGATGGTGGTGTTTTGTCAAACCAAGCTAGCCATCACTTGGATCTCTTGGAATGGATCATGGGAGATGTAGAAAGTGTTTTTGGATTAGGAAATACAGCTCTTGTTAACATTGAAGCCGAGGATACCGCAGTTGTTGCTCTTAGATTTAAGAATGGTGCTCTTGGTGTAATAGAAGCTACCACAGCAACACGACCGGTCGATTTAGAAGGTTCTATATCAGTTTTAGGCGAAAAAGGAGTTGTTGAGATCGCTGGTTTTGCGGTAAACGAAATGAAGACATGGAAATTTAGCGAACAAAAACAAGGGGATAAAGAGGTGTTTAGTGACTTTAGTGTAAACCCACCCAATGTTTATGGATTTGGGCACCAAGCGTATTATGAAAATGCAGTTAATTCAATTTTACATGGAAAGCAGCATTTAGTTGATGGGCTCGAAGGGCGCAAAAGCCTTGAGCTTATAAATGCAATTTATGAATCTATCGAAAGCGGAAAGGAAGTTTTCATGAACTTTAAGCCAAAATTTCATAGATTTGATTCTTGAGCTAAGCTTATGATTAAAGATATTGATATTAAAGATTGTATATTAGGTAAAAATGTTGAAATTATTAGACCTGTTAATCTATACGGATGTAGCTTGGCTGATAATGTTTTTATAGGCCCTTTTGTTGAAATTCAAAAAAATGTTTCAATAAAAGAGAATACTCGTATTCAATCGCACTGTTTTGTATGCGAATTGGTAACAATTGGAAAAGACTGTTTTATAGGTCATGGAGTAATGTTTATCAATGATAAATTTTCTCAAGGAAAGCCTGCTGGAGGCAATAAAGATTTATGGGTAAATACAGTGATAGGTGATCGAGTATATATTGGCTCTAATGCAACAATTCTTCCCATTAAGATATGTGATGATGTTGTTATTGGTGCAGGGTCAGTTGTAACCAAAGATATTCAAAAACCAGGAATTTATGCTGGCAATCCTGCCAAGAAACTGAAGTAATGAGCGAAACTATCCCATTTGTTGATTTATATGCCCAATATAAATCAATTAAGCGAGAAATTGATCAAGCCATTAAAGAAGTTATTAAAAATTCTGCCTTTATTCGAGGCAAGTTTGTTGAAAAATTTGAAGAAGAATTTTCTAGTGAAATTGGTGTTGAGCATTGCATTTCATGTGCTAATGGTACAGACGCACTTTACATTACAATGAAAGCATTAGGCGTATCTCGTAATGATGAAGTGATTGTGCCAGCCCATTCCTGGATATCAACCTCAGAATCTGTAAGTCAGGCAGGGGGAAAAGTTATCTTCTGCGATACCGAGTTAGATACTTTCACTATAGACCCAAAAAAAATTGTAGAAAAAATTACAAAAAATACAGTTGGAATAGTTCCTGTGCATTTATATGGCCAGTCAGCAAATATGACTGAAATAATTAAAATAGCAAAAAAATATAAATTATGGGTAATAGAAGATTGTGCTCAATCACACCTGGCTAAGCACGCAGGGCAGATGACAGGCACTTTTGGGAATGCAGCAACTTTCTCGTTTTATCCCGGTAAAAATTTAGGTGCAATGGGTGACGCAGGGGCTATTTTAACAAATGATTTAAGCCTAGCAGAGAAAATGACTATGTTTGCGAGGCATGGGGGACTAAAAAAAGGAGACCATAATATTGAAGGTATTAATAGTAGACTTGATGGTCTGCAAGCAGCAATTTTATCAGTAAAGCTAAAGCAATTAAAAAACTGGACAATTCAAAGGCGAGAAATAGCGTCATTTTATAATTCAAAATTATTAGACATTAATCAGATTAAGACCCCTTCATCCTTCGGCTATGATGAGCATGTTTATCATTTATATGTGATTAAAGCGGAAAAAAGAGATGCATTAGCCGCCCATCTAAAAAAAAGACATATAGAAACTATAATTAATTACCCAGTTTCACTGCCTTTCTTGAAAGCCTATGAAAGACTCAAGCACTCACCTAAAGATTTTCCGACCGCTTTTTCTAATCAATCAAAAATACTTTCCCTCCCCATTTATCCAGAAATTAAAAAAGAACACAAGTTAAGAATTGTTAATTGTATTAAAGAATTTTATTGTGAATAAATGCTAGCAAAAAACAACAACGTAACAATTTTTACATATGCTGAGGTTGGTAGGTACGGCTTAGCTCACAGCTTGCTTGCTTGGGCAAGATGCGAAATATGGAGCAAAGACAAGGGATATCAAATGCTGGCGCCGAGCTGGTTTTTTATTAAAATTGGGCCAGTTATCAGAAATGAAAGAGACAAAAGAAACTACTATAAATTATTTGACTTGAGCCGATACATCGGTGGGGCGTATAAATACTTTCTCTTATTTACATTGCCTAAGATAGATGCAAATAAAAGGAATATAGATAAGTTAATCATAAAAAAAAGCTCATTAATAATATTTACAAATACACTTCAAGGCAATGAAGAAAATTTTTTTCATGAAATTGTTGGAAGAAATGATGAAGTTAGGAATTCTTTAATGAGCATTGTAAAAAAACAACTTTTACCTAAGGCCGTTTCTTATAAATACATAGCTATTCATATTCGAATGGGGGACTTTCAACCAAAGAAAAAAAGATTAGATTTAAAAAAAGGGGAAAAAAATTCACGATTGCCCTTAGAGTGGTACATTGAGATTCTAGAAGGGCTTAGAAAAAAACTTGGGCATGTAATTCCTGCGATAATCTATTCTGATGGAAATTTTTCAGAATTAAAGCCTATTCTAGAATGTGAAAAAACCAGTCTTTCTCAATATTCATCAGCCATTACAGATCTATTAAGCATCTCTAATGCATCTGTATTAATTTCCTCAGGCTCTGGTTTTAGCATGTGGGGAAGTTTTCTAGGTAATGTTCCTCGCATATGTTACCCATCGCAAAGATTTGTAAGGGTTCTTAAGGCTAACAATCTCTTTGATATGGAGCCAGAATGTGAGACTGCTGAAGATATTAAAAATGATTTTATAATACACCTAAAGAATAATGGCCTTTAAAATAAATTTTCTTGGCAATGAAAAAGAAACGCTTCTTAAATTTAATAAGTTACTAATAGGAACTTTTTTAATACAGATTATTAGTCTTGTAGCGATGCCTTTTTTGGCTAAAATATATTCGGTGGAAGTGTTTGCTGTTTTTCAATTATATGTATCTTTATTGTCAATCGTTCTAACTTTTTCGACGCTGAGGTATGAGTTAGTTATTTTACTTGTGAGAGAGAAGTATATAATTTCACTATTGCAGTTATGTTTTCTAATTTCTATAATTGCTACCCTAATTTTCTCCATAATAATTTTTCTCGTAAGTTATTATTGGAAAATTAATCCTGAAATCAACAAAATTGATTTCTTTATTTACTTCCTTATACCTAGTTTTTTTATATCCTCAAGCCTTCAGTATCTAACATATTTAAACGTACGAAATAATTCTATCAATTCACTAATGCAGATAAAAGCTATCCAGATTATTTCATATTTATTTTTTTCAATCGCAATTGGTTGTTTTTTTATAAATTGGCGTTATTCATTAATTTTTTCAGATTTGCTTGGAAAGATATTAGCCCTATGCTTTTTTTTATGGTGCATGCTTTCAAGAAATATAAGAATTTTTAATTTCAAAATGATTTTATCATTAGCAAAAAAATACAAAAAATTTCCAATAATTGGCATTCCAAGTTCAATCGTTAATTCCCTTGGAGGCTATCTGACACCTCTTCTGCTGTACTCTACTTTTCCTTTTATAGTTTCAGGCCAGTATGCATTAATTGAAAGAGTTATCTTGTCTCCTGTTGGACTTATTTCCCAATCTGCAAGTCAGATTTTTTCTGCTAGACTTACAAAAGGAATAAGAGAAAAAGATAAAAATATTTCAAAAGATTTTAATAATTTATTTTTATATTCTTGTGTTTTTTCTGCGGTTATTTCTCTTTGTATCTTCTATTTCGGGCCTGCTATTTTTAACATCTTTTTTGACAAAAAATGGATTTTAGCAAGCAGTATAATTAAAATTATTTCACCATTAGTTTTTATTACACTCATAACATTCCCTATCAATATGGCGCTTGATTTAGTTGGTCAGCAAAAAAAACAATTCAGTTGGGAAATCTTCAGATTATCAGTTCATTTGCTTGGTTTTTTATATATAAGATATTTTAGTCTTAATTTTATCCATGCAATATCTGTTTATGTAATTTGTTCCATAATTGCATCACTAGTATTTATTTTGCTAGCGAAAAATGAACTACACAAGATTTGTAGGAATTTTAAGTAAAAACCCTATGAAGAAAATAACAATCGTTGATTACGGAATTGGAAATATTAAGTCAATTTCTAATATGCTAGATTTTTTAGGAATTGATGTTGTTGTAACATCCAATCCTAAAAAAATAATTAATGCATCTTCCTTAATACTACCGGGTGTCGGCTCATTTGACTACGCTATGATGAGCTTAAATAAAAAACATCTCATTGACCCGCTTAATGAAGCAGTTATGTCTAAGCAAATTCCTATTCTTGGAATATGCTTGGGTATGCAAATTATGTCTAGCAGAAGTGAAGAGGGTAGACTTGAAGGCCTTTCATGGATTCCTTCTTCAGTTATTAGAATAAATTCCGAGGCCAGAAAAGATGACCTACCTTCTAAATCTATCATTACAAAACCTCAAAGTTTAATCGTCCCTCATATTGGTTGGTCTAAGGTAAAAATTAAAAGAAACAATTTACTTTTTAATAATATGAGACTATTTGAGGACCCTAGATATTACTTTGTGCATAGCTATTATGTTAAATGCAAGTTCACTAAACACGTTATTGCAACAATTGATTATGGAAATGAAATGTGCTGCGCTTTTAATTCTGACAATATTTTTGGAGTCCAATTCCACCCTGAAAAAAGCCATAAATATGGCATGAATCTATTAAGGCAATTTTATAATGCCTGATATTTATAATAGAATAATTCCTGTTTTGCTAGTCGATAGAGATAAAAGACTTGTAAAAACTATAAATTTTGAATCAAGAATTTATGTTGGGGATCCATTTAACGCTGTTAGAATTTTTAATGAGAAAGAGGTCGATGAAATTTGTATTCTTGATATTGATGCAACTAGAGATAACAGACGCCCGGATTTTGCATTTATTGAGAGTATTGCAAGCGAATGTTTTATGCCTCTTTCTTATGGCGGAGGCATCAAATCAATAAAGGACTGTAACTTACTCAATAAGATTGGCGTTGAAAAATTTATTTTAAGAAATTCTGCGACAAATCTAACATTTCTGAGAGAAATTATTTCAATATTTGGATCTCAATCACTTTCAGTTTCAGTTGACTACAAAGAAAAAGGAGAATTTTTTATACGGCTTTCCGATACACAAATCTTAAAGGAGTCAGTTATTTCTTATTGTAAGAATTTAGAAAGCATTGGTGTTGGTGAAATTATTATTCAATCAATCGATAGGGATGGCCTTCGAACAGGCTATGATTACCAGATGATTAGGAATGTTTCGGAAATCATCCACATTCCGCTTGTTGCTCTTGGTGGAGCAGGGGCTGCGAAGCATCTAGCAGAAGCAATACGTTCTGGCGCTTCTGCAGCAGCATCAGGTAGTGCATTTATATTTATTGGTAATTTAAGATCCGTACTAATTAATTATCCGAATAGGGATGAAATTCATGATTTATTAAGCAATGATTAAAAATAAAAATAAATTTCGGGTATGCACTTACTGTGTTATGGACTCTTCAAACCCAAGCATTGTGTTCGATGAGAGTGGCAGATGTAACTGTTGTAAAGATTCAATAGAAAGAATGCCATTCGAGCTTTTCGATAATAAAATTGGTAAAAAAAAGCTTTTAAATTTAATTGGCCTTTTAAGAAAAAATGGAAAGAATAAAAAATATGATGTACTAATTGGCTTAAGTGGTGGTGTTGATAGCGCATATCTTGCTCATTTGATTGTAACTAAGTTTAAATTAAGACCTTTAGCTGTGCATGTTGATGGGGGTTGGAACTCCTCATCTGCCGTAAGTAATATTGAAACAATTGTTCGAAGTCTCAATATTGATCTGTTAACGTATGTAGTAGAATGGAATGAAATGCGTGATTTACAACTTTCCTTTCTGAAGTCATCTGTTTTGAATCAAGATATTCCTCAGGATCATCTTTTTTTCTCTGTTTTGTATAGCACAGCTATAAAATATAAAATTAATTATTTTTTGAGTGGGGTAAATTTTAATTCAGAAAATATATCACCTCCGGAATGGGGTCATCCTTATATGGATTTGACACATATCAAAGCAATCCATAAAGAGTTTGGTCAAATCCATTTAAAAACATTTCCCTTTATGAGCCTGCCTAAATATATTTATTTATCTAGAATTCTAAAAAAATTGCATGTTTTCAAACCACTTAACTATATAAACTACGACAAAGAAAAAGCTTTAAGTCTTTTGAAATTTAAATATAAATGGGTAGATTATGGAGCTAAGCATCATGAGTCGAGATTTACAAAGTTTTACCAGGAAATCTACCTGCCCAAAAAATTTAATTTTGACAAAAGGCGCTTACATCTTTCCAGCTTAATTGTATCTAGTCAAATTACTCGTTCGGAAGCTATTAAAGAATTGGAAAAGCCCATCTTAGCCGCTAGTGAAGTAAAAAGAGATATTAGATTCATTTCTAAGAAATTAGGAATTAGTAGTAATGAACTGGAAACATTAATAACAAGTAAACCTATTCATCATTCAGATTATAAAAATTTTATTTCTTTTCATAAATTTATTTTCCTTATGAGAAAAGTCCTAAGAATAATTAATATAAATATCTAAAATGTCAACCTATTTATATCTTTTAATCTTGCTAGGGTATCCAATTGTAGCGCTATATGAAATTTTTTGTGGAAAACAAATCCAAATAGCATCCCATTTATTAGGTTTTTTATTTATTCTCTTATCATTGCTAATAGTAGGTAAAGAATTTAAAAAAAACGAATTCAAGATTGATTTCTATCAATATATTTTAGCTTTCTATTCGCTGCTATATCTCTTTAAATTAATTATCAGTATTAATTATTTTGGCTGGACTTATCTAAGTAAGCCAATTGTATATTTTGTGGCTGTCGGATTTATTCCAACAATCGCATTCATCGTAAATAAAAAAAACTTTATAATTGATGGCAATTTCTTAATTGCTCTTTCTATCATGAGCGGAGCTATTACTTTTCTAATCCTGGCAATACACTATCTAAATATAAATCCTGAAACGCATTTGCAATCGTCTCACAGGTTAGGCTTCTTGTTTTTAAATCCCATAACAATTGGCAACATTTCATCACTTGCTTTTATTTCAAATCTTATTTCTGTATCTAAAAAAAGACTGTCAATCATTTCTTTCATTCACTTTTTTCTTATGTCTACTGCTTTGGCCTGTTTAATTTTTTCTGCAGCTAAAATGGCAACTATTGGATTAATATTGACCTGCTTTTTTTTACTTATTTTCATGAATAAGGGCAGTTATCGTAAGTACATATTCCCTTCAGCAATACTCGTATTTACCTTAATTTACTTTAATACAAAATTTTATACTGATATTACCGAGCTATTTAATCATACTTCCCGTTCATTACTCGAAAGGATAGTCTTTATTAAGGCTGCATTTAATGATTTTTCACAAAATATCTTTTTAGGGCGGGCTGTTTTCGATCAAGAGTATAAACAATACCCCCATAATTTTTTCGTAGATATCCTAATGTCAACCGGAATTATTGGCATGTTTGCAATTTCGATACCTCTGGCCAGGGCTTTTATAAAAATTTACCATTCAATTCGTGAAGAGTTTTTTTTATTGCCTGCTATCTTTACTATATATTTCTTTGATTCAATGTCTTCCGGAACTTTTTGGAGCAATTATAGATTATTAGTAACCTTATGCCTACTAATTTCTCCTAGGGTTATATCTAAAATATGAGCCTTAAAGTCTATCAAAATATTTTTTTATACCCAAATTTCGTAAATGCATTACAAAAAATTATACTAAATCGTTCAAGCTCGAATTTTAATCATATTCATAAGTATTTTTTAGAGCAAAGGTATGGCGGTGTCCATTATTTAGAAGCAGGTAACATAAATAATGTTTTTATTAATAGCGACTCCCTAAAATTTATGAATAGAATTTGGGCTTTAGAGAATAATTTGCCTAGGGGTACTTCTATGGATAAGATAATATACGCGCAAATTGAAGAACATAAATCAGATGTTTTCTATACTCAAAATCCTGCAAAATACTCATATAGCTTTTTGAAAAACCTTCCTGGGTCAGTTAAACATAAGGTTTGCTGGCAATCTCCACCAGGAATTAACACAAATTTTAAAGGGTTCGATCTTGTCTTAAATAATTTTCCAAAGTCATTGGAAAAATATAGTTCGTCCGGTATTAAAACTGCATATTTCTGCCCTTCATTTGATCCGGGAGTTAAAAAATTACACTCCCCATCAAAAAAGCCTATCGATGTAGTTTTCATTGGTGGTTATTCTCGCCATCATTCAATTAGAAATGCCTTCTTATCACATATTTCTAAATTAGGAGATCAATACAAGATTGTTTATTCTTTAGATATTTCCAAGTACACAGCTTCGTTAAATTTTATTGAGAGTTACATGCGTCCCCTAAGCAAAAAAAATGGTTTTGATACTATTAGCCAATATACAATTCCGCCTTTGTACGGCATGAATCTTTATAGACTTATTTTAGAAGCTAAAATTACAATTAATTGTGCAGTCGATAGTGCAATGAATGACAGGGGTAATATGAGATGTTTTGAAACGATGTCCTGTGGAAGTTTGCTTATAAGTGACTCTGGAAAATATCCAAAGGGATTTATTGATGGTCAAAACTTTGTAATGTATAAGGATTTTGATGACGCAGAAGATTTAGTTTTATTCTACCTAGAAAATGAAGAGGCAAGAAAAAATATATCAACAAACGGGCGCAATTTGTTGAAGAAAAAATTTTCGAAGGAATTACAGTGGAGTAAGTTTTGCAGGCTTATTGGGACCTTATAAATGATTAAAGTTATTCATTTTATTTCTGACATTAATACTGGCGGACCTGAGATATTTTGTAGAAGACTAATCAAAATTTTTGAAAAAAATACGAATTTTGAATTTTACATAAAAAAAAATGGAATTAATTTATTTAACCTTAGAGTCAACCAGTTTAATATGTACCTAAAAAAATTCTTATATATCTTAGAGGTTTTTTTCAATATTTTTCTAATTTTAAAATTATATATAAGAAAGTCTAATATTATTTTTCATGTACATAGCTCTGTAAATATTGCGCCAGTAATTTCTGGTTTGCTATTGGGGATACCTGTAATTTTTCATACTCATGAAGTGTGTAGTCTGTCTTACATAAAATTTCTTACTTTTATCGAAAAAATATTTCCTAATCTAACTCTTTGTACTTCCGTTATTTCTGAGACTCAAATTAAATTTTATATCCCGCTGATACTAGAAAGCGAGTATAAAAAAAAATTTAGATTATCAAAAAAAAGAAATAAAACGATAAATATTTTAAGCATTTCTAATA
>Ga0214919_10004721_pt1 | contig 19726 bp, 21 predicted proteins | sample LL1503_MetaG_FD_177994 | JGI IMG/M metagenome (GOLD analysis project Ga0214919, IMG submission 177994) | Freshwater microbial communities from Lake Lanier, Atlanta, Georgia, United States - LL-1503 | ecosystem: Environmental > Aquatic > Freshwater > Lake | place: USA: Georgia | collected...
TATCAGTATTCGCCGGTGTTGGTGAGCGTACTCGTGAAGGTAACGACTTGTTCCTTGAAATGACTGAGACGGGCGTTATCAATAAGACAGCCTTGGTCTTCGGTCAGATGGATGAGCCACCTGGCACGCGTCTTCGCGTTGCACTCTCTGCTCTTACTATGGCTGAGTACTTCCGCGATGTGCAGAAGCAGGACGTTCTGCTCTTCATCGATAACATCTTCCGCTTTACTCAGGCAGGTTCTGAAGTATCAACACTTCTCGGCCGTATGCCATCTGCAGTGGGCTACCAGCCAACTTTGGCCGATGAAATGGGTCAGCTACAGGAGCGTATTACTTCTACTCGTGGTCACTCAATTACATCGATGCAGGCAATTTACGTTCCTGCAGATGACATTACCGACCCAGCTCCACACACAACATTCGCGCACTTAGATGCAACAACAGTGTTATCTCGTCCGATTTCAGAGCTTGGTATTTACCCAGCTGTGGATCCACTCGATTCATCATCTCGTATCCTTGATCCTCGCTATATCGGTGAGCACCACTTCCGTGTTGCAAACCGTATTAAGCAGATCTTGCAGCGCTATAAGGACCTACAGGACATCATCGCTATCTTGGGTATCGATGAACTATCTGAAGATGACCGCGTTCTCGTAGGTCGTGCTCGTCGCATCCAGCGCTTCTTGTCACAGAACACATTCGTGGCAAAGGTCTTTACTGGACTCGATGGTTCATTTGTTCCACTTGCAGACACAATCACAGCGTTTGAAGCACTTGCTGATGGAAAGTATGACCATGTTCCAGAGCAAGCATTCTTCATGTGTGGTGGCCTCGATGATGTTGAGCGCAAAGCTGCAGAATTGGCTAAGAACTAACTCATGGCTCTTAACGTCGCACTAGTGTCGCCAACACAACAGGTGTGGTCGGGCGAGGCATCATTTGTCTCAGCTCGCACCACAGAAGGAGATCTTGGAGTTCTTCCAGGTCACGCACCTTTGTTTGGCGTACTAGTCGATGGAGCTGTCAGCATTAAGGGCACCGATGGGTCAACACAGGAGTTCCAAGTCCGCGGAGGCTTCTTATCTGTCTCTAACGATCGCGTTTCAATTCTTACTGAAAGTGTAAATTAAACTCAAGCTAAATTGAGGTGCCTTATGGAAAAGAAAATTAAGCACATCAGCCATAAGTTAATTGATTCATTAAGCGATGGAGTCTTTTCTATTGCTCTCACTCTCCTAGGTCTCGACGTAGTTGCGCTCGTTCCAAAAATAAGCGAGAGCGAGAATATTAATTCAGCGCTACTTGAACACTGGCCAACATTTCTGTCCTACACATTGGGATTCCTTGTACTTTTCTCAATGTGGTACGGGTATCACGCACTTGGTCAGTACGTAGAAGGAACAAATGTCTGGATTGTTTGGAATCATGGAGTAACAATGGCATGGGTTGCGCTAATTCCATTTGGTGTTGCTCTACTAGCAGAAAATCTCAACACACCAAATCGTAAGTGGGGGGTCTTCTATTTCGGTGTTTGCCTATTTGGTCAGTATTGGGTCAACTCTTTAGTCGGATTATTTATGAGACTTAAAATCCAAGTTAACTTCACCGAGGATTTTCCCTACCCAGTCAAGAAAATGAAGAAAGTGCTGCCAATTCTTTGGCTCTTTGGTGCTGTAACGGGATTGATACTTGTTCCAATCTCGCTATTTAATCCATGGGTTGCGTTGTGCGGCTATGGCTTATTTGTGATTTCTCAAGCAAACCCAATTAGTTCCTTTGGAAGATTGGTTCCAATGCTCTTAAAGAGGGTTTGAAGAGACTAGTTACTCTCTAGAAACTTTCGCACCCGCGTTTCAATTCTTATTGAGAGTGCTGATTCATCTCACGCTAACTCCGCGAAACCATTAAGTGGAATGTTTTTCGAGTAACACTTGATGGTCTGGGTTAGGTAATGGAACAGTCCTGGATGCAGTTATAAATCATTGACGTGACTTATTTACAATCCTGCGTCAAGGACTACGGGGTAGAGGAACCTGAAAACTGTTTTATTCTAATCAGAATGAAAAACCTCTTTAATTCTCATCCACCACTCCCCTTCTGCTCGATCCTCTAGAGGTTGTTGAAGTGGCATTTGGAGGGTATACCACCTCTGTATTTCTGAATCCGCATCCATGGCTGCCATATCAGCTTCGTAATCAGAACCTGTGTATTCAAAGTAGCAGAAGAGCAGTTCCCCTTGCCGAAAAATAGAAAAATTATGAATATGACTCTTCTTTAATCGATCTATCACTGAAGGCCAGACAGCAGAGTGATAGCGCTCGTACTCAGCTCGATTTTCAGCAGGTAGACCGATGACTTGTGCGACTCTCTTCAAATCAGTTCCTCGTTTCCAAAGATCGTACAGTTTAGGAATTGGGTCAAGTTACCGTTCAACACGAGCATTGCCCCCTACGGCTAATTTCTGGACCTCAGCCAGTGACACCATTGATGTATCGCCCGGTGTAGTCATTGCTAGTGCCCCATGGGCAATACCTAACTGAAGTGAATCTTGTGAAGTGTGGCCAGCAAGGAATCCGTAAATTAGGCCGGATGCAAAGCTATCTCCACCTCCCACACGGTCAAAGATTTCTAAGTTTTCCATTTTGTTGCCGATGAATGTGCCCCCACTTTGCAACCATAAGAGTGCGTTCCAGTCATTGATGCTGGCACTCTTCACTGTGCGAAGACTTGTTGCCACAGCACGAATATTAGGAAACTCAACGCTTACACTTTTCATCATTTCCAGATAGCTGTCAGTATCTAACTTCTGGTAATTATTGGCATCACTTTTGACTTTAATGCGAAGCGCCGCATCAAAGTCTTCTTCATTGCCGAAAACAAAATCAACATGGGACATCAATTTACGGTTAACCTCTTGAGCTTTTGATTCTCCGCCAATCGACTTCCAAAGACTTGGACGATAGTTAAGGTCATAGGAAACTATGGTTCCGTGCTTCTTGGCCACAGACATGGCCTCAATAGCGACCTCAGCTGTTGTTTCAGAAAGTGAAGCAAATATTCCACCCGTATGAAACCAGCGAACACCACATTCTCCGAAGATGTATTCCCAATTAACTTCACCTGGTTTCATCTGTGAAATAGCGGTATGACCACGATCAGAGACTCCTAGAGCACCACGTACTCCAAAACCACGTTCAGTGAAGTTCAGCCCATTTCGGACGTCTCTACCCACTCCATCAAAGTTAGACCAGCTTAAAAATTCAGTTGATACTCCGCCTTGCAAAATGAGATCTTCAACTAGCTTGCCAACATCGTTATCTGCAAGTTTTGTTACAACCGCAGTGCGTAATCCAAAACACTTTCTTAGCCCCCTCGCGACGTTGTATTCACCGCCACCTTCCCACACATCAAAAGATCGAGCGTTACGTATGCGGCCAGGTCCAGGATCGAGCCGGAGCATGACTTCGCCTAGTGATAGAGCATCAAATTTTGTTTCTCCCGGAACTTTAATTTTTAGCATGCGTTCCTTCCTTAATCTGGTGCACCGCTTCAACAGCTTGGGTAGTCAATTGGGTTATCGCTTCGTAATCACCTTGATCTACTAATGCTTGAGGCACCATCCAGCTGCCACCTACTGCAGCTACCTTCTTTGATTGCAAATACTCAGGAAGCAACTTAAGGTCAATTCCACCTGTAGGAATAAAACGAAGATCTTTAAATGGCGCTGACATAGAATTTAATGTTTTGATTCCTCCTAGAGCTTCAGCGGGAAAGAATTTCAAAACCTTTAATCCGAGTGAAAGCCCACGTGAAATTTCTGATGGTGTGGCTACACCTGGGTGATAAGACATACCTGCGTCAATTGCTATTTCTGCAACTTCAGTGAGCAGCCCAGGAGATACGGCAAAATCTGCACCTAAATCAATTGTCTTCCGCATGTTTTCAACTGAGTTGATAGAACCCACTCCAAGGCAAAGACCTTCTATTTTGCGAAGCTCTCGATATGAATCCCAACTCGATTCCGTCCGCAACGTTAATTCAACGACGGGAAGACCTGCAGCTAAGAGCGCTTGCCCAACACCTTTGGCGCAAGACGGTTTGTCTATCACCAATACAGGAATTACCCCAAAATCCAAATAGTTAGCCATATTAATTCTTCATCAGACCTTCAACTCGCGCCACACCAAATCAGGAATGCTCCAAGTGAGGAAATCGACGTTCCCCTTTGACTGAGTTGCATTGCGTGCCCCAATTCCAACTGAACTAATGGCAGGGTGTCTTAGAGGAAACTGAACTGCCGCCGCTTGAAGTGGTATGTCATGGTGTGCAAAGGTATCCCTGAATTCAATGGCAGTGTTGATCTCAACATCTGTCGCAGCCCGCCAGTCATAGTAGGCGCCGGGTCGAGGGTCAGCCAGCAGTCCGCTGCCATAAACTCCGACAGCTACCACGTCGACGCTCATCTCCAGACAAAGAGGGAGCAGAGAGTCGGCCGCGGAGCGGTCCATCAAGGTGTACCGACCGGCCAGCATGATTTCATCCAGAGTTGTTTCGCGCAGGATTCGCTCCAAGGCGGGCACATTACTCATACCAGCTCCCGCCTTTGAGATTAGGCCCTCCTCGCGCAACTTGGCGAGCGCGGGATAGCCTTCCGCAATCGCCTGGTCTAGGTGATCATCAGGATCATGTAAGTAGAGTGTGTCGATTCGATCGAGGCCGAGTCGATTCAGGCTGTCTTCGAAAGATCGAAGAATCCCGTCACGACTAAAGTCAAAGACTCGAATATTGGAGTCACCGCCGAAGAAATATGGATCGTGCAAGTCGCCCTCAGCAGGGACCAATAGACGTCCGACCTTGGTTGACAATGTATATGAGTCGCGTGGGAACTGCGATAAGAATGCCCCAACCCGCCGCTCCGATAATCCGGCACCATAGTGTGGCGCTGTATCAAAGTGCCGAATGCCCAGGCTCCAAGCGGTCTCAAGTGCTCCATATGCAGTCTCATCATCAACTGCCGAGTAGAGCCCGCCGAGCTGGCTCGTACCTTGTACGAAATTATCAAGCCATTTCTCAGGCACTAGCGATCCCTACCTTCCTTTTTCGTGAATAGGGGAGGGCATGGCACGCTCACAGAACTTCCAGAAAGAAAACTAAAGCTGATGCTTGACATCCTACCTATCCCACCAATACTGTCCGTATATTACATGACATCCTACCTATCCTACCAATAGGATGGCAAGTAATAGCAACTAAATAGATTGCACTGCCCTTAGTCACGGTCCTCATAGATTTAGTAACTTGGTCAGCCAACGACAATATACAGAGAGCGGAAAGATATTATGAATAAAAAATTAATTGGGATAGCTACTAGTTTTGCAATGGTGTCCGCGCTGCTTCTGGGTTCATCTGCCCATTCAGCTTCTGCGGCTCCAAAGGTATGCGGCGGCACATACGAGTACGTGACAATGCTTTCAAGCATTGACTACTTCACTGATGCGAAGAACGGCCTTAAGGCAGCTGAGAAAGATTTCGGTGTAAAAACCAAGTTCTCAGGACCTACCGAAAACGACATCAATGGTCTGCTTCAGTCAATTGATCAGGCCATCGCGCGCAAGCCGGCTGGCCTGATTCTTCTAGGGTGGGGCACTGCTCTGATTCCTTCTATCAAGAAGGCTCAAGCAGCAGGCATTCCTGTGGCACTCGTTAACACTGACTTCCCGGAGTCGGGTCGAGCAGCCTTTGTTGGTGCAAACAACACCGCATGGGGTTTCACAATGGGCTTGACGATTAAGGCTGCAGTTGGCGCAACAAGCAACATCATGGTTGTTCGTGACCCAGGTCTATCGAACGTTGCCGAACGATTTGCTGGACTAAAGTCTGCAATCTCGACTGTGCCTGGCCTAAAGATTGTCGCCGATGTTAATGATGGATCAGATACTGCAAAGGCAACGCAGGCAGTTACTGCTGCTTTGCTTGCGCATCCTGAAGTTAACACTGTTGTCGCTCTGACCGGCGTTGGCGGACCAGCAGCTGTCACTGCAATTCGCGAGGCGGGCTTGACCGGAAAGGTTAAAGTGTTTGCGGTTAACCGTGACGCGGCAATCATAAAGGGCGTTGCAGACGGCAGTATTACTGCTGCCTTTGCTGAGCACCCTCAAGTCGAGGCCTATCAATCCATTTCTATGCTCCAGCAGCAGAAGTGTGGATCTCTTAATATAAGTAATAACGATAAAATCGCTAAAATCAGTTCACTCCCTAACGGGGTTGACGCGGGTGTTACTGCCATTACAAAGGCGAACGCTTCACAGTTCATTCGAAAGGGCTAAACCCCTGTGGTTGGGTCTGGTACTCACATTCGCGAGTTGCCGGGCCCAACCCCATTCGAGGTTTTTAAAGAGAAAACCACCACAATTGACTAAGATTTAAAACAGTTCCTTCGAAAGAGAAAACCCAAGTGGTTGGGTTTGGTACTCACATTCGGGAGTTACCGGGCCTAAACCCATTCGAGATTTAACAAGGGAAAGCCGTCACAATTGACTACTTTTAATCACGACACGCTCTTAGGGGTTCATGAAATCACCAAGAAGTTCGGAGCAGTAAATGCACTCCGTGGCGTCACAATCCAATTTGCAAAGGGTGAAATCCATGCAATCGTGGGCGAGAATGGTGCCGGCAAAAGCACGCTGATGAACATCTTGGCTGGGATGCATCAGCCAGATTCTGGCTTGATTGAGTTTGAAGGCAAGCCGGTCAATCTCATTGGACCGGGAGCGGCAGTTGAGCTTGGTATCGGTATTGCTTTCCAAGAACTCAGCCTCTTTCAAAACCTCACAGTAGCCGAGGTTATTTTTGGTCAGAATGCTGCAGGTGGACTTCTGCTCAATCGCGCGAAGATGATCCAGTTAACAAAGAAGCTCATCATCGATAGCGGTTTCGAGGGGTTTGGTATTGAACCCAATAGCCAAATTAGTTCACTCTCTATCGGCCTGCAACAGCAGGTAGAGATTCTGAAATCTTTGTCGGCTGAACCACGGTTACTCATCCTTGACGAGCCCACTTCTTCCCTGAGCGGCAAGCAAGCCCAAGAACTTTTCCGAACCATTAAGCGCTTGAGTAAAGCGGGCCTTTCAGTCGTTTACATTTCACACCATCTGCACGAGGTCTTTGAAGTTGCAAACAGAGTAACTGTTCTCAAAGACGGGCAGGTGGTGGCAACTCATCTCACTAAGGACGTCACCGAAGAAGACTTGGTTCGTGAAATGGTGGGGCGCACATTAGAGCGCAAATTCACTGGCGGCAAGTCATCAAAGCACGAAGGGGAATACGCGTTAGAGGTTCAGGATCTCAAGAAGGAGCCGAGCGTTTCCGACTTCAGTATTCAAGTTCGCCAAGGTGAGATTGTCGGCCTTGCCGGACTTGTTGGTGCTGGTAGAACTGAGGCGCTGCGCCTCATTGCGGGCCTAGACCGTGCGGAGTCTGGATCTGTGAAAGTTGCAGGTAAGTCACTCAAAATTGGAAATGTTACTGGAGCGATACGTCAAGGTCTTGTCTATGTAACAGAAGATCGACGTTCAGATGGACTCTTCCTACAGAAGATGATTTGGGAGAATTTGCGTTCACGCGATATAGCGGGGACTTTTTCCAGCGAGCGAGTTAATCTGCAGCAGGCTCGGGAACGAGCTTGCACAGATATCAAGCAATTCGGGGTGGTCACCGCAAGCGAAGAACAGTTTGTTAGCCACCTTTCGGGGGGTAACCAACAGAAGGTGCTTCTCGCTTCTCGCCTAAATTTTGAGCCTGTAGTTTTGTTGATTGATGAGCCCACACGCGGAGTCGATGTCGGCGCCCGTGAGCAAATTTACACACTATTGAGATCGCTAGCTGATGACGGTATGGCGATTGTTGTTGCATCTTCTGATCTCCTGGAGATTCGAAGTCTTTGCGATCGTGTATTAGTGATGCGTACCGGCAGAATTGTTGGCGAACTTGAAAGCAATCAACTTGATGAAGAGCAAATTATGATCCTAGCCACGGGCACAAAAGAAAGGATTGACCAATTATGAGAGACACACTGCTAAGAATTGCCTTGCGTCGCGGAGCGCTCCTGATATTTTTTATTTTTGCGATTTCGCTCGGCACATCCATAGTGACACCCCTTTTCTACAGCTCCGCTAACCTGACTGCGCTTTTCTTAGCGCTCTCGGTTAACGCCACGGTGGCAGTCGGAATGGTTATCCTCCTTATCGCGGGGGGATTTGATCTGTCAGTTTCATCCAATGCTGCACTTGCAGGGGTAATTGCGTCAATCGCGTTTTCTCGTGGCGCTAACACTTTCTTGGCCATTCTCGCATCCTTGCTTGTCGGTGCTTTTGTAGGAATGCTAAATGGGCTACTCATTGCGAAGTTGGGACTTAATGCGTTGGTAACAACGCTCGCTAGCCTAGGAATTCTCCGTGGGTTGGTTTACATTCTCACTGGAGGCACGGACCGCACTAATTTTCCAGACAGTTTTGTTGTGTTGGGCCAAGGAAGTCTCTTCGGAATGCCCCTCCCCATTTGGTTCGCATTGATTATCACTTTGATTGCAATGATTCTGATGAAAAACCTTAGATTCTTGCGGCGAGCATATTTCATCGGAGGCAACCTGAAGGCTGCCCGAACTCTGGGATTTAATGTAGACCGCACGATTATTTCTTACTACGTCATTGCTGGTTCACTGGCTGCTCTTGGTGGCTTAATCATGACGGCAAGAGTGGGTTCTGCAACAACCACAGCAAGTACTGGATTAGAACTAGCAGTGATTGCTGCTGTAGTGGTCGGAGGTGCAAGTCTTAATGGAGGTGAGGGATCTGTTTTTGGGGCATTTCTTGGCGTACTCCTCTTGACTCTTATCAACAACATTCTTGGAATATTGGGTGTGAGTACTTATTGGCAGACCTTCGTGAGCGGGACTGTTCTTCTCGGAGCAGTGGTGCTTGACCGCTTGGCAATTTTGTTAAGGGAACGAACCTTGGCAAATGAAGCTACACGTTTGCGTCGCACCGTTCGTGAGGCTAATTAAAACTGTGGCCAACGAAACCAAATCGGCATTAATGAACTCCTTGCCAAATAACGAACGTGCCCTTCTCGTGGCGGCTGAGAAAATTCTCTTCGAAGCTGCTACGAATCGGTCACTCGGGCCATCGGAAGTGAGAGTTAAGATGCAGGCTGTGACGATTTGCGGCTCGGACATCAGCTACTTCATGAATGGGCGCTCGGGGTCGTTCGAGTTGAAAACCCCTTTCGTGCTGGGCCACGAAGGATCTGGAGTGATCGTTGAGATTGGTAGCGCTGTTGAAAGTATCGGGGTAGGAGACCAGATTGCAATTAATCCCAGCAACCCTTGTCGGAATTGTTATTTCTGCGCCCGTGGGCGAAGCAATCTTTGTGAGAACATGCGCTATTTCGGGAGTGCTTCTACTAATCCTCCGGTCGACGGATTGTTTTCCAAGTACGTCATCCTGCGCCTTGAACAATGCATTCCACTTCCGTCGAATTTGGCGCACAATCATGGGCCGCTGGTCGAACCTGCTTCGGTGGCGATGCACGCGGTGAATCGCTCTAGACTTCAAGCGGGCGAGAATGTCTTGATTATTGGCGCTGGCGCGGTGGGTCTTCTCACCTTGCGCATCGCTCAGGCCATCGGTAGTCGATCGGTTTCGGTAGTTGAGCCTTCTGAGCTCCGGCGCGAAGGTGCGCGCAAAGAAGGTGCGGCCTTCGCCGTGAGTCCGCAAGAAATTTCTACTCTCCCTGCCCCTGATGTTGTATTCGAGTGCTCGGGGACAAGTTCTGGCTTGTCTGGCGCTATCGAGAGAGTCCGGAAGGGTGGAGTAGTTGTTCAGGTGGGCGGAATGCTTGAGACCACTCCCATTTCCTCGCAACTAATAATGTCTCGCGAACTCTCACTCTTGGGATCTTTTCGTTTTGCGGAAGAACCAACTCAAGTCATTGGCTTGATTGAAGCAAATCGTCTAAGTCTTGACGGACTGATTGAGAGCGAGTGGTCATTTGGAGAAATCGAGGGTGCACTCCGTGCGGCAGCAAGCGGAAAGTATCTTAAAGTCAGTTTGAAATTTGAGGAGTTTTGATGCGCGTGAATAAACTCGAATCCTGGCTTTCAGAAATGAGGGCCTAATGGTTGTGCGCAATGAATCAGAAAAAAAGAAGATGATTGTTGATGCCCATCATCACCTATGGCGATATGTTTTTGAAGAATACTCGTGGATGGGAACCAACGAAGATATCTTGCGACGAGACTTTACGATTCCAGATTACCTTGTAGAGGCTCAACAGTTTTCGGTCTCCGCTGCAATTGCTGTGCAGTCAAGGCAAATGATTGAAGATACTGATTTTCTAGTTAATCTGGCTAAGTCCTCTGGCATTTCTCATTTTGTTGTTGGCTGGTTTGATCTCCTCGCCGAGGATGCAGAAGAGGTAATTGCAAAGTATTCTCAATTGACTCACGTTGTGGGCGCTCGGCATTTCCTATCTTTAGAGTCAGACAATTCACTTTTCCGGTCTAGCTTGTTCCGTGAGCGATTGCAATTGTTGGCTGCACATGATTTGACCTTTGATCTCCTCGTGAGACCGGATCAACTTCAGTATTGCGCTGATTTAGTGGGCGAACTTCCAGAGCTGACCTTTGTGTTGGACCATTTGGGGAACCCGGTGATCGGTGACGATAATTCGAACTGGCGCAGGGGACTCAAAGAGCTCTCAACGATGCCGAATGTATATGCGAAGGTATCTGGCTTAACTCATAATACGCTCGGCAATGCTTTTGATATAAGCAGTTTCGACTCTTCACTTGAATGCGCAGTTGAGTATTTCGGTACCGATCGTCTGATATTTGGTTCGAACTGGCCAGTTGTGGACATCAATGCATCGTTTGGTTTTTGGTTGCAGGTAGTCTCAGAGTTCTTCAACAAAGTTGCGCCCAATGCGCTACCAGACATACTCGGACACAATGCGATTAAGGCATACAACTTGAAGATTGGGGATTGAAATGCTTTCCGTGAATCTAGAAGGCGAGCTCGCTCTGATAACCGGAGGTGGCACCGGCATTGGCTATGCCATTGCTTCCGCCTTTGTGGATGCAGGAGCCTCAGTTGTTATCGTTGGGCGTCGGGCAGATGTATTAGGTGACGCGGCAGAGCGGCTCGGGCCGAAAGTAATAGCAATTACCCACGACGTAACTGATCTGGACTCTGCTGAGGCCTTATTCGATTCAATTAAAACTGCAACTGGCCGCGCTCCGAGCATTCTTGTCAACAACGCGGGGCAGCACATGCGCGGGAAGCTGACCGAGAGCGGTGTGGAGCAGGTGGATGCATTATTTCGCATTCATGTGCTTGCTGCCATGAGACTGACCGAACTCGCACTCAAGGATATGACGATCAAGAAACACGGCAATATTCTTTTCGTCTCATCAATGAGCGCTTACATGGGATTGCAAAACGTTCCCGGTTACTCCATCGCTAAGTCAGCTATCGAGGGGGCAGTCAGGCAGCTGGCGGTCGAGTATGGTGCAGAGGGAATTCGGATCAATGCGATTGCACCGGGTTGGATTACAACAGAGATGTTTGAAGAATCGATGAAGGGTACCGATCGAAGAACGCGCATCCTGGGGCGCACTCCCCTGGGGCGTTTCGGTGAGACCCGCGAAGTCGGCAACACAGCAGCATTTTTAGTCTCACCGCTCGCATCATTTATTACGGGAACTAGTTTGAGAGTTGATGGCGGCGTCGCCATCAGCTTCTAGATGAGTCGGGAGGATCCACCATTATGAGAACAGAAAAGAAACAAGTTATGAAACGCCAAAACCTTGGCCAGGTTGTTGGCGAGGAATTGCTGTCTCTGATTCGCTCTGGTGAATGGTCCCCGGGCGACAAGCTTCCCTCCGAACAACTACTCATGCAGAGGTTTGGCGTAGGACGGAATGCTCTTCGCGAGGGAATTCATGGACTTATTCGCATTGGTGTTCTTGACGTGCGACCTGGAGTGGGAACAACGGTGCTTTCTATCGAAGGAAGCGAAGTCCTCGACAAGGAAACGGTCACATCGTTACTCGGCGCAGGGGTCCTAGATGAGTTGTATGACTTGCGTTTGTTGCTAGAGGGGGAAGCTGCTGAAAAAGCAGCCGAACGAGCAACTAAAGCCGAATTGGCCGAGATTTTGAAGCATCAAAACTTATATGAGTCAGCGGTAGAACACGGTACGCCAACCTACGAGCACGACATTGCTTTTCACCGAGCAATTGTGCAAGCAAGTGGCAATTCCATTTACCCGGTCATTCTCGATTTAACAGCAGACCGATTAGTTTCATCCAGACGAGCTACCGACTCAGTCCCGAGTGCTGTCGCTCTCGCAAAAGATCAACATGCTGCAATTTATGCCGCAATCGCAGCTGGAGACGCTCGGTTGGCCCGTCGGCTCATCCAGGAACATATACGCGCAGGACGTGAGGCGCTAAACGAGTGGATTCTGCGAGAAAAGGGCCATTCAAAGCCAACTAGCAAAAAGCATTCATAGACCAACGAAAGAGAACAGGAAGAATAACGATATGACGCACCATGAAGCCGAGCCAATTTTCAAGTCCATCCGTGAGAATCTTTTTAGTTGTGTTATCGGCGATGTATTAGACAGTCTTGGTTATTTTCATCAGATTCTTCCAGCTCACTTAAGGCCAATGAAGTCAGACATGAAGTTGATAGGACGCGCTATGCCCGTCCATCTCGCAGATGTGTATGGCGTGCAAGCTGAACCATTTGGAAAGTTAACTCTCGCTCTAGATCAGCTCGAGCAAGGTGAGGTCTATGTGGCTACAGGTGGCTCCGCACCTTGTTCGGCTTGGGGGGAAATCCTTACTACTACTGCCAAAGTGAGAGGAGCAGTCGGAGCTGTCATTGACTCTTATCATCGCGATACACCGAAAATCCTTGAGTTAGATTGGCCAGTTTTCAGCCGTGGACCTTACGCTCAAGATGCTGCTGTGCGCTCGATGGTTGAGTCCTATCGGGTTCCGGTTGAAATCGGGGGAGTTCTCGTCAGGCCGGGGGACTTGATAGTGGGTGACGTCGATGGTGTTGTAGTAATACCTCGGGAAATCGAGGGCGAGGTTGTGGGTGCAGCTTTGGAGAAGGTGTTCGCCGAGAACTTGGTTTTGGATGCGATTAGGGGCGGTATGTCGAGCACTAATGCCTTCCACACATATGGTGTTCTCTGATGTCGCATTCTGAAGGCAGCCCTGAGATGTTGAGAATCGTGGAGCTCCTTGATCCCGAGCCTCGGGCGTGGTGGAGTCTGTTGCCTCAAATCGGAGTTACCGGTGTCGTCGGTTTGCTTGAAGATGGGGAACAAAAGCGACGCTGGCTAAAGCCGACGGCAACTGATTCCCTTGGTTGGATTGCTGCGGATCAGAGTGCCCCACCAGTGGGAGAGCGCTCTTGGGAATATAAAGCTTTGGTCCGTGTTCGGGACCGATTCAGAGACAGCGGGTTAGAGCTCGTCGCCCTGGAAGACACTCCTCCCATGGACAAGATCAGACTCGGATTGCCTGGTCGCGACGAACAAATCCAGTGGTGGATAGACATGATTGATGCAGCCGGTCGCTTAGGCATCGGCACGCTCTGCTACAACTGGATGGCAATTAGAGGGTGGGTGCGCACGAACGACGCTATATCTGATCGCGGTGGTGCTTTGGTCACAGGATATGACCACCGCTATATGCAATCGCTTGGAGATGTTGTTGAACCGGGTGAGTTTACGGAGAATCAACTTTGGGATGGATTGTCATACTTCTTAAATGCAGTGATTCCTCACGCAGAGGCTGCGGGACTCGTACTTGGTATGCACCCTGACGATCCTCCACTGCCAGTTATTCGGGGAATACCGCGAATAATGCGAAGTGTAGAGAACTATGATCGACTTCTTAGTCTTTCGAACAGTCCCGCCAATGGCATTACTTTTTGCCAGGGCAACTTTGCACTGATGACCCCTGACCTACCGCGTCTCATAGAAAGATGGGGGCCGCGAATTAAGTTCGTCCACCTCCGCGATGTTTCTGGGACGGTAGAGGAATTCCAGGAGACCTTTCATGACGCTGGTCCTACCGACTTAGGTGCTTGCGTGCAGGCATACATAAATGCCGGTGTCTCTGGGATTCTAAGGCCCGACCATGTTCCAACTTTGGCAGGTGAGGATAATTCAACGCCGGGCTACGGTGTTCTCGGGCGACTGCACGCTATCGGATACATCCAAGGTCTCCTCCACTGTGCGAACCCGCATCGCGATATCTCTTCGACTTAAGGTTTGACGGTCTATGGCAGGTTAAGGTGACCGGCTAATAAGAGTTATTCCCGAGAAACTTTCGCACCGAGTTCAACAAGCTGCTCAGCAAAGTTTGGATATCCACGATCGATGTGGAATGCACCATCGACAGTAGTTTCACCATCAGAGACCAGCGCTGCCAATACAAGACCAGCACCTGCACGAATATCAGTTGCCTCAACTGGAGCACCAGATAGCTGTGGAATACCGTCGATAGAGGCATGGTGGCCATCTACAGTAATTTGAGCGCCAAGGCGCATCAGTTCATTGACGAACATAAAACGTGATTCAAAGACGTTTTCAGTAACAATCGAATGTCCATCTGCGATTGCATTCATACCGATGATAAATGGAAGTAGGTCGGTAGCAAACCCTGGGTAGGGAAGTGTTGCCACATCAATAGCGCGTGGGCGCTGGTTCATCTGCACGCGGATGCCATCTTGTGTTGAAGTAACGATGGCACCAGCATGAGTAAGTTTTTCGAGCATGACTTCCATATGATCTGCGCGTCCACCGTGAATGGTGATATCACCTTGTGTCATAGCGGCAGCAAATGCCCATGTGCCGGCGATGATGCGGTCAGTAATAGTGGTGTGATCTGTTGGCTTAAGTTCTTTAACGCCAGTGATGGTAATTGTTGGCGAACCAAGTCCCTGGATCTGCGCACCCATTCCAATAAGAAATTGTCCAAGATCAACAAGATCTGGTTCGCGCGCTGCGTTATCGATGGTGGTGACGCCCTTAGCAAGTACTGCAGCAGTCATCAAGTTCTCTGTTGCACCCACTGATGGGAAATCTAAATCGATAGAAGTTCCGGTAAGACCATTAGGTGCTTCGGCGATGACATAGCCATGTTCGACATGTGCTTTCGCACCGAGGGATTCAAGACCCTTAATGTGAAAATCAAGTCCTCGAGAACCAATTGCATCTCCACCAGGAAGTGCGACTTCTGCTTTTCCAAGACGGGCAACAAGTGGACCTAGGACGTTAATAGATGCGCGCATCTTGCGCACGAGATCGTAATCTGCGCGGTGCATAGGAGCGGCCGGAACATCGATGGTGACGACGGAGCCATTGTGCTTCACGGTGCAACCAAGGCGAGTGAGCAGGTCTGCCATGATGTCGACATCGGCAATATCTGGAACATTGCGAATAGTGGTTGTGCCGACAGCGAGTAGGGATGCAGCCATCAGCTTAAGGACGGAATTCTTAGCGCCAGTAACCGTTACTTCGCCCTGGAGGCGGCAGCCTCCAGTGATGCGGAAGCGGTCGTCGGACGAAGATGCCATATCCGAATACTACTTATAGGCTAGGGACATGGTTAATTTAACGCGTATTTACACAAAGACAGGCGATGACGGAACTACATCTCTTGGAGATATGAGCCGCACCTCAAAGAATGACCCTCGCCTTGAAGCATATGCAACTGTTGATGAAGCAAACTCCACAATAGGTGTTGTGCTTGCAACAGATGAATTACCCGATTCAGTACGTGCGCTCTTAGTCCGCATCCAAAATGACATGTTTGATGTGGGAGCAGATCTGTGCACACCAGTCGTTGATGCACCTGCATTTGAGCCACTTCGCGTCCTTGAATCACAGGTTGTGTACTTGGAAGAGCAGATAGATTTCTATAACAAAGATCTTGAAGCACTTCGCTCATTCGTGCTTCCATCAGGAACACCAGCTGCTGCGCACCTTCATGTTGCTCGCACAGTTGTGCGCCGCGCAGAGCGCCGCACATGGGCTGCTATTCACGCATTCGGTGGTGGTGTTAATCCATTGACAGCTAAATACCTCAACCGTTGTTCAGATTTACTCTTCGTTCTTGCACGTGTTGCCAATAAGAAGATTGGCGATCAGTTGTGGGTTCCAGGAGCTAATCGCTAAGTAAAGCTTTTAAGGTGAGCGCGTGCAGCGCTCTCCTCTTGTGGAAATACAAAGATTCGCGGTCCTTCTATAGTCTGGGTCAGCGTTGCCTTGATTCCCACAGCAATGAGTTTCTGACGTAGTACTTCACCCTCAATATGGTTGGTGGGCTTTGCAACCACTACAAGTGTTCCGTATTCGCTATCTAGCCCTGCACGAGGTTTTCTCTCAACAACTGATTTGCCTCGAGCCGAAGTCCACTTCAAGATAAAGATAAGAAATAGGACTGCTGGAAAACCAGCAAGGCTCATAAAGAAGAGCTTGTTATCTACCCCGCCGAGCATTAGCCGTTGACCTTAGTAAATGTCACTGCTTGAGTTCCCTCAGGCTTAGCCTCTTGATGGCAGAAGACTTCAATACTTGAGACATATTCAAGGGATTCAAGTGGTTCAGGTGAGATGAGCAAGATGGTCTTCACTTCGCGGGCAAGGCTGGCACCTGTGATTGTGCGCAGCTCACCGATGAGATCCTTATTCTGCGCATAAACCTTTGAATTTACTTCCCACCAGACACATCCAGGTTCTGAAGCAACTTGCACTGCGCCGCAAATAAATTTCGAACACGCTGCAACTTGTGAAGCAAGGTTGCCCTTAGCGGAGATGACACCAACTAGCTCTTTGCTTGTTGGGATCTTTGCATAAACACCTGTTGCATACTCAAAACCAACAGGTGGCCACTGTGGCTTAGGAGAAGGTGAGACCTTGATCTTCTTACGAGGCTTTGGTTTCGGCTTAGGCTTTGGTTTCACAGTTGCTTTAGCTGATGTGGTGGAAGTACTTGTTGATGTTGGCTTGGCAGTTGCTTTGGCTGTAGTTGTTGGCTTTGCAGTTGTCTTCGCAGTTGGCTTGGCGGTGGATTTTGTCGTCGATATTGCAGTTGCCTTCACCGTCGTCTTAGCTGTTGCCTTCACAGTCGGGGTTGGAGTTGGCTTTTTTGTGGCAGCAGTTGCTGAACTTGCTGACAATGCCATAGCGATTGCAAGCAAGACGGAGAGTTTCCTCAATCGCGCTCCCATTTGAAGCTGCGCACTGCCCAAATTAATCCGACTACGAGCCATGTGGCAATAATGGCAAAGGTGCGTCCAGTTTCCCAATTGCCAGCAACTTCACGCGTAGCGAAGGAGTCGGGAAGGAAGACAGAACGTGCTCCTTGCGTCATCCATTTCAAGGGAAATATTGCGGCAACTTGCTGCATCCAATGTGGAAGATCTGTGAAGATAAAGAAAACACCACTAAAGAATTGAAGAACGATGACAACGGGGGATACGACAGCTGATGCACCCCGTCCACTCTTTGGAACATTAGAGAATGCAATACCAAGAACTGTCGAACATGCACTGCCCAGGACAAGAAGTGCAGCAAGTAATAGCCACTTATCCGCACTCTTTGGAAGGTTCACACCAAAGAATGCAACTCCTGCTGCAAGAAGTAAGAAGACCTGCACCAACATGCTTAAGGTGACCAAGATGGCTTTTCCGATAAAGTAGCTACTCGCTGGCATCGGAGTGCCACGCAATCGCTTCAGAGTTCCAAAATCTCGCTCCATCGGAATCATGATGGCTAGTTGCTGGAAACCTGTATTGACCATTCCAGATGCGATCATGCCCGCAACGAAGTACTGGCTAAAGGTCACACCTTTCGCAATGGAGTTAGAGAAGACAGAGCCGAAGATGGCAAGCAAGATCAGCGGGAAGAGCAGAGTGAAGACGACAGATTCACGTTGGCGCATAAACTGCTTGATCTCAAGACCGCCTCGTGCAATGCCAATGGAGAGCGCTGTTGGCTTACTCATGTGTGCCCCCAATCATTTCAAGATAGATATCTTCAAGGGAGGCACGTTTAACATTTAATTCAGGAACTTCACCACCGAATTGCGAAGAAAGCTGGGTAACAAATTGAGTTGGGTTGGCTGACTTCTCACTTCTTAGCTCTGATCCATCACGCCATGAAATGGTGGCAAGGGATGTTGCTCGACCACCGAGGAGAGCAGGAGTTGAAACTTCAATGATTTTTCCACTGTTAATCACAGCAACACGATCGGCGAGTGCTTCAGCCTCATCAAGGTAGTGGGTAGTTAAGAGAATCGTTGCGCCCTCATCGCGAAGTTTTCTAATGAGTTGCCAGAAAGCACGGCGCGCTTCAGGATCAAAACCCGTTGTGGGCTCATCAAGAAAGATCACTTCAGGATTACCAATAATGCCGAGTGCAACATCGAGACGGCGTCTTTGACCGCCAGAGAGTGTGCGCCCTAGTGCATCTGACTTCTCCGTGAGTCCAACAAGTTCAATGACTTCGCGTGGATCTTTTGAATTTTCATAATATTGCGCAAAATGTGAGACCGATTCATAGACGGTGAGATCTCCTGCATCAGCAGTTGACTGCAGAACGATTCCGATGCGATCGCGCCATGTTTGTCCTGTGCGACCCTTAGTGGCCGGATCAAAGCCAAGGACTTTTACTTCTCCTGCATCACGGTCACGAAAGCCTTCAAGGATTTCAACGGTCGTTGTCTTACCAGCGCCGTTAGGGCCAAGGAGGGCGAAGATCTCGCCTTGCTCGATTGTGAGGTCGAGGCCATCGACAGCGTGGGTTGAGCCATAGCTCTTGCGTAGTCCCGAAACGCTAATGACTGTGCTCACATGGCTATCTTGTCACCGACTGAGCAAAAGTGCGAGAAAATAAGAACATGAGCCCGCGTAAGAATTATCCCAAAAATCGTAGGCCTAAAAGCGGTGATGATGAACCCATCACCATTGCATCAAATCAAAGTTTTGAAGAAGATGAGAATGGTTTATGGATTGTCAGAAAACTCACGGGATCTGCTGCTAATAAACCATATCGCTGTCCAGGATGCGATCAAGTAATTCCAATGGCAACTCCGCATACCGTTGCATGGCTAGATGGCGATGAAGATAATCGCAGACATTGGCATAACGCTTGTTGGACAAAGCGCAATAACCGTGGGCCTCGCACTGAGCGCACACGTAATGCACCCCGTTACTAATTGTTAGCTAAGGCGTCCCTTTAGTAGCTTCGTTACTCTCACAATTAACTTGTCGTTACTTGCTGTGCGAGAAAAACTTGTGAAAGCAATCGGCAATTGGAATCGCGCGCGCACAACGGTGCGTGGATAAGTGAATTCAAGAATTCCTTCAGGGCCATGGATGCGACCATAACCACTGTCTTTGACTCCACCGAATGGAACTGAATCAACTGCTGCAAATGAGATCACAGAGTTAATAGCGACCATTCCTGTGTGAAGTTGGGATGCAATATGTTGTCCACGACGCTTTGACCAGACTGCAGCACCTAGGCCATAGCGAGAAGCATTGGTGAGCTCGATTGCCTGCGCCATATTCTTCACACGGTTGATAGCAATCGTTGGCCCAAAGGTTTCCTCTGTCATTGCAATGGAATCCTCTGGCACATCG
>Ga0214919_10004723_pt1 | contig 19722 bp, 27 predicted proteins | sample LL1503_MetaG_FD_177994 | JGI IMG/M metagenome (GOLD analysis project Ga0214919, IMG submission 177994) | Freshwater microbial communities from Lake Lanier, Atlanta, Georgia, United States - LL-1503 | ecosystem: Environmental > Aquatic > Freshwater > Lake | place: USA: Georgia | collected...
ATAGTTTTTATTGTACATTGAAGAAGTTGTCCTTTTCCATTCGATCAAGTTTATCGCTTATGTCTTTTCCCTTTAATCCAAGATGTGCTACATCTGCACCAGTGTATTTAGGCTTGTGTTCGAACAATCTCTTGGATTCATCCTCAAATCCAAAATGAATCATGAATGATTCTATGGACTTATAAGGAACTCTCTTCATTTCTCTGGATATGTCATGAATTTTGTATTCGTGGCTCATTGGATTCTTGAACATGTTATATGCTTTTAAAATTATGATCGCAGGAGTAAGGACATCGTGTTCGAACTTGTACTGTATCAGCATATCAGACAGCTTCCTATTAGGAACTTCTTCACTAAGGATGTAAGCAATCATAGCAGAAAGATTATTTTTCATTTGATCCAGAGGTTCCAATTTTGGAATTTTTATTCTTTCTGGCATGATGTTGTGAATGAGATCCAAATCTTTTAAAGACTTGATGAAATTAGCTGGAGATTGACTTTGCTTTAAACCAGAAATAAATTCCTTGTTGATTCTTTCCTTACTGACATTTTCTAAGTTCTTGAATTCAGCTATTGCCATTTTAGTTTTATCATCAAGATGACTCATTATATTGTCATCGTTGTATCTGTTGAAGAATCTAACCACACGCAGAACTCTAAGTTTGTCTTCATAGAATCTTTGGAATGGATCTCCGACTACACTTGTGTGTTTGTTCTTTATGTCTTTAATGCCTTTTCCGTCATTATAATCTTTTACTTTTTTGTTTATCGTATCGTAAAACAAAGCATTGTAGTTCAAGTCTCTTCTTTTAGTGTCTTCTTCTGGTGTCGCTCCGAATTCTGTTTTTTCTGGTGTTCTTGAATTGCCAGAATATATTTCTTTTCTGAAGGTAGCTATTTCAAATTCATCTTTCTTCTTTCCATCCATGTCTTTGACAATGATGGAAAGGACTCCTTGGTTTATTCCTTTCTCAAATATTTCTAATTTAAATCTTCCATTGGCTATGGTTGTATTGTGGATTATTTTTCTTGTTTCTTCTGGAAGTGCGTCTGTGGCTAGGTCGTAGTCGTTTATGTCTTTTTTCATGTCATGGAAGTGATTAAAGAGATGATCCCTTACCGCACCACCTACTACATAGCATGTTTTGCCATGTGCCTTCATAATGTGTGCTATTTCTTCTAATTCCTCTGGAACTGGCATATGAGTGTCTATAGTTTCTAATTCTTCAGAAAATAGCCATTGTTTAAATTTCATGTTAAATTTCTTGACTTGCTTGTGCTGCATTTTTAAAACTTGGTAGTGCGTTAACTAGACTGTTAGGCACATGTGGCATTAACGCTTCGACACCATGTGCTGCATGAAATCCTTTTTCGATATTCCCTTGAATCACTTCATTGCCAACATTTTTCACAAATGAAATTAATTCACTTTGATCAACACCCGCTGCCACTATTGGTGGTATCATTTCATTTAAATTATTGGTATTCCAAAATTCAGCCTCATAAACCTTATTGGATGCCATGCCAATTGCTCCACCCATGATAGTACCAATGGCATACAAAAATGCTGCTTTTGCCAAATCTCTTTTGTTGTTTTTTACAAACGACAAAAGATCAGTCATAGCTTTTTGTAATAATGTTGTTAATTTTGAATAATATTTACTTGATTTTCCAGCAATAAATCCAGCAGTACTGCCAATTGCTCCACCAGTTTTATCGACAGCACCAGAAATCATTTTTCCAGTTCTATCGACAGCACCAGAAATCATTTTTCCAGTTCTATCGACAAAAGATGATTCTGCCATTGCTGGTTTTTTTCCAAATGTCATATCAGCAACTTTATCGAATCCTTTTGAGGCTTGATGAGTAATTATATCGGCAACCTTCTTTGACAAAACCGCAAATGGAATTGCTGCCAAACCACCAGTCATTCCAGCAGCAACAATGGTGGCAGCAAATGGTAGAGAAACGCCCATTTTGTCTATGTAAGATTTCCTCGTTTTTAGATAATCTATTGCTTTTCCTGCATATTCTCCTGCTTTTTTATATTGTTCATCTGTTTGGCTTGCGTTTTCTTTTTCATCACCTTTTGCACTTTGATAAGATGCTTGAAATCCTTGCTTCATCTTATCGAAAAAAGCTTCGTTAACATCACGATGTTCAATATATTGTAAAAATGTCTTCATGTTTATCCTAAAAATTAATTGGCTAATTTATATACAAATTTATCTAATTCTTTTTTTGTTTCTGGGTTTTTTTGAACAAATTGATTTAACATGTTCTTGGCCTTTGGATCTTTTGATATTTCTTCTAATTGTTTGAGTCTTATCTCATCAAATTTAGACATAGTTTTTCCAATACCAGTTTTCAAACCAGAATAAAATGGTTCTACTATTTTTTTCAAAATATTCATGGTTCTATTAAAGCTTGTGTCTCTAGATAGGAGATTTATTCTGTTTCTTTCGAATTCATAACCAAAAGCATAATCAGCAGCTTTCAAAGAATTAGTTGAAAGTTTTTTAACGAAATCCCAAAGTCCAGAACCGACACCAGAAATTCCAGATTCTATTCCAGCAGTTGCTATATCCATAAGTGATTCGTCATAGAACTTAGGATCTCTTTGTTCTAAGAACTTTTTAAATGTATATTCTTTCATAAGTTTATATATAAAGTAAAAGGAAATAAACATGAACAAATTATTGGCAATTTTATTTTTAGCTTTTATTTCAAATTTTGCTATGTCTCAAGAACCAAGATATAGATTTATACTACCTCCAAGACCTCCACAACCTCCCGCTTTAAATAATACGGTTCAATCTCAAATAGCAAATCAAAATATTAATTTTAATACTGGAAGTAGTATTAGTGGAGTTGGTGGCGGTAATATCGGAGGAGGTGGATTCAATTCTAATTCTGGTGGTATTCAAGGCACTGCCCAATACACTCAAAATAATACTCCTGGATCACAGCTTTCATTCCTTTATCAATTGCCAACTGCTACGCAATTTCAGCAGAGTGGTGGATTTGGTCAAGGTGGTGGTGGGTTTGGCCAAGGTGGTGGATTCGGCCAAGGTGGTGGATTCGGCCAAGGTGGTGGATTCGGCCAAGGTGGTGGTGGGTTTGGACAGGGTGGTGGATTCGGTCAAGGTGGTGGTCAATTCGGTCAAGGTGGTGGTCAATTCGGTCAAGGTGGTGGAGTTCAAGCGATTGGCATGAACAATCCTTTTTACCAAATGGCAATGCAAGGTATTATGTCTGGAGTAGGTGGCCTAGCATTTCAAAGCGGTGGTGGCGGAAATATGGGTGGTCAAAATATGCGTGGTGGATTTGGTGGTGGTAATATAGGAGGTGGTCAATTTGGTCAAGGTAATATGCGTGGTGGATTTGGTGGTGGCAATATAGGAGGTGGTCAATTTGGTCAAGGTAATATGGGTGGATTTGGTCAATTCGGAGGTGGGTTTAACAATGGGGGAAATGGATTATGAAATTTAAACAATGGATTATGAAATTTAAACATAGGTTAGCAGAACATGATATGAATCTACATCAAGATATTGATTTCATGGTGAAAAAAGGCCTATCTCAAAAAGAAATAATTCAAAAATTAAAACAAGATAATCGCTGGCCTAAAGAAAAACTAGCAAAACAACTTAAACTATCTATATCTAGAAAGTTAAACGCAAAAGTAGGAAAAGCAAAAGAAAATATAAATTGGCCAAATTTAAACGATGAACAAATCAGTCAAAATATTGAACTACAATTTAAAACTATTGAAAAATATCTCAAAGAAGTTGGTGCAACTTTGCATGAAATATCACCGATTTCCAATAGCAGATATTATGTTCTTACTAATCAACAAAAAATTAGAGTCAGCGATCATCATCTTCCTTTTTCTGACGAGAGATCATTTTACGCAGAAAAAAACCCTAGAATAGATATTGTTATTGATAGATTCAGAACGCCAGAACAGACAATTGAATTTATGAAAGATACAATTGACTTAAATTAATTAAAAATCTTCCATGTAAGTATCAAATGATTCTGGATCACTATCTATTCTGCTAACAACAATGTCATCATTGTCGAATTTAACATTAGGTATTTTTTTCCAAGTATAAGCTGCACCAGTCTCATATGTGCTTGGATAAATATCAATTTCATAAACACCCTCTTGAAATTTTCCAATTGTGTAAACATGTTGTGTTCCAACTGTAGCAGAAACTGTAGCTGCATCAATTCCATTATCATTTAAAACACTTGCGATTTCATCTGCGATATTATGACAAATGCCACCACCGCCATATTCTTCATCATGTCCTTGATCATCTTGTTTCCAATTATCATAAACATTTTGAGCTTTTAATATCATTGTTGGCTTTAAAGATTCTATTTCTTTTATAGATTTTAAAGGTTGTTCGTTTTCAATCCAATTTTTAAATTTCATGATTTTTCCTCAAAGTCTCTTCCAGTAATATTTCCTGTAAGTACCAATGGATCTCCATTACTATTATTAGCAAGTGTCATGTAAAAATATTTTCTTTCTTTGTTAGGAACTTCTAACTTTCTCCATATCTTTGAAACATAATTGTGAAAATCTTCTTGATTAGATATATCTGCAACAACAAATTGATTTCCGTTATGGCGAGTAATTACAATTTGCTTTCCAAAAACTGGCTTTGGCAAATCTTGTAATTCTGAATAATCTTTTTCAAGTAGTTCTTTAATTTTCTTTTTAAATTCTTGCATCTCACTAGGATCTATTAATGTTATATGAGGGTTGCTTATTTCTGTTGCACCTTCTGGCAATGATTCTATTGGTGGGTGTTTAGTCTTGTAAACCAATCCATTAGAGCTATCCAACACACTTATAGCCCTTTTGCGATTTGGATGCATAAAGACATTATCGAAATTTTCATTAAACCAATTTTTAAAACTTTTCATAATTTTATATATCGTTTTGATTATATATAAAATGAAATATTAAAAAGGTAAAAATTATGAATTTCAAGCAATGGTTTTTTAACGAATTAGAGATAGCCACATTAGGTAAAGAAAAAATTTATCCTTCTGGTTCTTTAATTGATCCTTCTGGTTCTTCTGGTGTGATTACATTAGGCCAGAAAAGAAATAGTGAGGTAAGTGGTTTTTGTCTACATAATCCAGAAATAAATGCATTTGCTCAAAAAAATTCAACAAGTATGTTTATAGTTTTTGCATTTGTTTTTTATACAGTTAGAAAAGATTGGCCTACTGTTTATAAAACATTTCCAGATTTCTTAAAATGGGTGTTTGAAGAGGCTATATACAAAACAAAAAAAGGCAAACCAAATGCTTGGGATTATAAAGATGAGCCATTTAGAAGTCTATCAAATACACTCTCTCATGGAGATAAAAATAAAGCGACTTATCTTGAAGAATTATGGGCAAAAAAAGATACTATTTATACAGAAATAAAAAGTCTCATAGATAAAGACGAATCTACTTCTTTCCTTTCAGATTCTTCGGATTTTAAAATTTTTAATTATATCGTAAAAAATATAAAAGGACTTGGTGCTGTAAAAGGTGCTTTTGCAACTCAATTAATTATAGGTAAATATGGATGTGTAGATTCTGTTAATATGAGAGCATATGATAAAATGATTCGTGATGATATAAAAAAAGACCCAAAAAAATCTGGCTTTAGTTTAGCTAACAGTGGAAAAAAAGATGCTCTTGGAAATCCTATCAAAAATATAGAAGTAAAATCTAGTGATGTTGGCTTAAAAGGATATGTTCGTTTCCTTGATACCTTACAGGAACTATATGGAGATAGTATTTCTAAAATACTGTGGGATGACTGGTGTGAGATAGTACATAATAAAATCACAATGTCTAATGATAAGGGCGAAAATAAAAAAATAACTTTAAAGGTTAACAACCAAGAAATTAAAATTATTCCATACAAAGATAAAATTTTTCAAAAACCAGAACTTGCGTATATGAACAATATAAACAAAGATGCAGCAGAGGAATTAGAAAAACACATTCCAGGGGAAGAAGTTAGTCATCAACATCTAAAATCACTCAAAGATGGATGGCCGTACACATTAGAAAAATTCGATATTACAAAAGTATTGAAAAAAATTAAGATTCTGAAAGAATACATATTATCACAAAACATTCTATAAAAAGGAAAAGTCATGAGTCAATATTTTAATCAAAAACCGATCAGTGAAGCTAAATGGTGGGCAAGTGTGATGGATCAACTTGGAAATGTAGGAAAAAATCCTAATTTGTACGAAGATATGGATGCACCAGCACCACCACCAGAAGATGAAATGAAAATAGGTCATGGTTTAGACAGAAAGTTAAAAATATTTTTGGATGGATTGGAGAAAACCGATTTAACTAGAGCGAATTTAAAAAACTTGGCAAAAAGTTTGATAAATTCATTACACAAAGCAATGGTAGATGACGAAGGATTGAAAGATGCATATGCAAGAAATATGCTAATGAAAGATATTAGAAGTGCATTCCAAGAAGTTCCAGAAGAAGAAGTTCCAGAAGAAGAAGCTCCAGAAGAAGAAGGTAAAAATCCGCAAGATGGAGAATTTATGCTTGCCCATCAAGATCCTCAAGGTCAAGAATTTCAAGGACAATAACCTCAACGATGATATCATTTATCAAAAATCTATTCGGACTTAGATCTGGTATCAAAAATCTATTCGAACTTAGATCTGGTAAGTGGAATGGTCGTAGAAAAAAATGGCTGATAGAAAATGATAGTTGTATAGCTTGTGGAAAAAAAAGTTCGCTTCAAGTACACCATAAAATTCCGGTGCATATTGATGAAAGTAAAGAGCTTATTGAAGATAATTTTTGTACTTTGTGTGCAACATGTCATTTTGTTTTTGGCCATTCGCACAACTGGTCACTTTATAACCCTTTCGTAATCGAAGATTGTGAAAATCATTTAAAAAGGGTAAAAGAAAATCAAAAAATTAATCAATCCTTGCAAAAAAAACAATATTAAAATCAGTGAACTAAATGCGTCATAAAAATTTAAAAAATCAAGTAAAAATACAAGAGGCATTAGCGAAAAAAGCTAATAATCCATATCTTCGTATAATCCCAGAAAATGCAAAGATATTTCAGAAAAATAAAAAAATAGAAATTCATAATAATGTAAGAAATAAAAAATCTATTTTTACAAATTTAGAATCACAAAATCAGAATTTCAAAAGAGAAAAAGAAATTCAATTCTTAACAACCATACCATCTAAAATGGTAAGGCTTGATTTGCCAGAAGCTGGTAGCTTTAATGCGGGAATATTAGATTTAGGCAATAAAATATTATGCGTTTATAGATCAAATGAATATGAATTCGTAGCTTGTTTTTTAAATTATGAATATAAAGTTATAAACAATTTTTATTATAAATTTAAAATGTATGGTGTTACCGATCCAAGAATAATTAGAACTCCTGATAATAAAGTTCTAATGTCTTATTCAATGAAATTTGACAATTGTAATGCTGAAAGTATTGCAGGAACAATTATAATGGATCTAAGTAAATCAGATACTGAAATTTTTGAAGCTGAAACAATTAGGATAAGCCCAAAAGAAATTGTAAGAAGGCAAAAAAATTGGATGCCTTTTGTTCATGAAAAAAAATTATACTTTATTGCAAACATACATCCACATGAGATTTATGAAGTCCACACAGGAAGCATCATAAAATCAGAAAAAAAATATGTAACATCATTTAAAAATAAATGGTTTATGCAGACTGGATTGAGAGGTAATACAAATGCAGTTATCTTGCCAGATGGCAATTATTTGACAACATTTCACACAGTTGCAAGAAACAAAAATTTACATTATTATGATAATGGTTTTTATATTTTTGAAGGCAAGCCACCATTTGTAGTGACGCATATGTCTGAAAAAACATATTTAAAAGCAGAAGATGCTACAGAACCTCATTATAGAAAATCTGGTCTTATACTGTGTACATTTCCAATTGGAATGATCCTTAAAGATAACAAAGTCATTATAAGTTATGGCGACAATGATTCTTGTGTAAAAATACTTGAATCATCCTTAGATGATGTCATGAGCATGATGGTTAAGGTAAACGACAAATAAATCAAAAATTTTTAGTCTGGTTTTTTAAAGTAAAAGCTATAACCTTCCCATCCAGAACCATAAACGGCTCTTTTTGGTGAGTTATCATCCGAAGTATGAAATAATTTTATTCCCTTTGATGCAGTAAATTCATCTACGGATCTTTTTACATTATAGCTTTCATCAGGTCCAGCGGCATAGTCATGACCAGCAAAAATTCCACCCTTCTTAATCTTAGGATACCAAATGTTTAAATCGTTGAGACAACCTTGATAACTGTGATTTGCATCTAAATAAATAAAATCAATATGGTTGTCATAAAACTGATTTACAGCAACATTTGACCACATTTTTAAAAATGAAACATGTTTGTGATTCTTAAAATCTTTTAAAACTTGGTGATATCTTGTAATTTGAACTTCGTTTGATAAATTACATGGGTCATTGTATCCTTCACTTTGATTTTCCCAAAAATCAATTGCAAATAACTTTTGACATGTTTTCCAAGAATCAACAATTTGCTTTGTAAAGTGACCTGCTGCAACGCCAATTTCTACTCCAATCCCATTTGGAAATTTTTTATCGATATACTCAAGTAGTTCTACTCTATTTTTAAAATTTTCACTTAACATAATATCTCCCGTTTGTCCAAGAATCGTTATAAATATCTACTTTTTCTTGAATTGTTTTGCCTTTCATATCTTCTGCTAATATTTGTAAATTCCTGCCTATTTTATATTTAGGTATAATAGTTGATTTATAAGAACTTTTATTTCGAATAAAATCATATGATTCAGAAAAATCATTGTGCCAAATGAAAGAAGACAAATGACATTTTTTGCAGATCCAGATTTGATCTTCCTCAAAAATTTCTATTTCTCCTTTTTCTATTCTATTTTTTATATCAAATCTATTTGGCTCATAAGTATATTGTGCTTTATCGCAAGCCTCACATGGCTTTTTAAATACATGATCAGGAACAATATTAGATCTACCAGAATGTGATCCGTAATAATGATGCAATCTAAACATTTTTTTAGAAAATCTTGCACAAGTAGACCCAAATTTTCTTGCCCTTAAGCAAAAATCCTGATCTTCCCAATGCTCATTATTTGTAAATACTTCATCACAACCATTAATTTCCAACCATTCATTTCTAAAAATCATATAATTACCATAACAATTAAGTGGCATTAATTTCGCTGATTCATTAATTTCGCTATGTTCTGTCCAAGAGCATCCAGATTCATTTATCTTTGGAATAGAATTCCAATTAACATTATCGCTATTCATATCCCAAATGGAAATAGAATGACCCGTTTGTGGGTGAGCATCCAGTACACTCTTAGGTTCACAATTGTGAAAATAAAAATCGCAATTAGTGGTTGATTCGGCACAAATTTTTGTGAAGTCTGGTGTTACAAATCTCCAGCAAGACAATCTTACTATTCTATTTGATTCCGAATACATATATGGAGCATTAAATATTGCACAGTCTAATCTTTTGGCTATATTCAAATTAGGCTTGTAAGGAACATGAATGATGTTTAATTTGTAATGATCTGCATATTGTGGAATAAGATCTTTTCTTTTAGAGTAGTGAGGGTCTATAGCATAAACATCAAAATCTTTATAATTTTGTTCAGACAAGCATTTCAATTGTGCTTTAAAAAGATAATCTCCTTCAAAGAAGAAAGATGGTGTCATTCCTACCGTAAGATTTGTCATAATGAATTATTTATGTAAGCTAACATAAAAAAAATTATAAGTAAAAACTAAAAGCATATGATATAATAATGATGAAACTAATTCTTAATTGGGCAATAAAAGGTGTCCTTCCAAATTTTTATAAGTTTGGTAAATTAAACAATAATGATATTTTCTGAATTTCTTAAAAATGAACACAAAAAAATTCTTGGTTGGTGCGATGAAGATAAAGCACAAAAATTTTACGATATCATTACAGAATCTAAAGCAAAATTATGTGTAGAAATTGGAGTTTTTGGAGGTTCGTCTTTAATTCCACAAGCTCTTGCGATGAAAGATAATAATGATGGAATCGTAGTTGGAATCGATCCTTGGACACATGATGCTGCATTAGAAGACATGGAAAAAGATGAGAATAAAGAATGGTGGTCAAAAATAAATCTAGATGAAATTTATAAAAATTTTACTAGCCAATTAAAATTTTATAAAGTGGATTCATTTTGTAAAATCTATAGAGATAAATCAGAAAATGTAATAAATGAATTTAAAGATGAATCTATTGATATTTTACACATTGATGGAAATCACTGCGAAAAACTTGCCTATCAAGACTCTGTAAGTTATTTTCCAAAGGTTAAAAAAGGTGGATACATATTCTTTGATGATACATCTTGGAGTGAAAACGGAAAAAATATATCAACAGAAAAAGGTTTAAATTATTTATTGCAATATTGTGAAAAGGAATGTATTGTTGGAAAAGATTGTGTAATCTTAAAAAAAAATAATTAGAGATAAGATTTTTTTGCGTTGAGCATTCATTCAGAAAGATAAAGAACAGAATAGAAAATTTTCATTTTTTCTTCATATCCATGACCAAGAGGATGCCACTCTTCAGAAGCTTGCATTTGAACAACCTTTTTGCACATCGCAGCATCTGGAATCCTGTTAAATTTACTTTTGCAAAATTTTATGAAATGAGTTACTAAAACTTCCAAAGAAAAAAAACAACCAAGAACAGATACTTCGTTATTCCTTTGAATAGCCAACACATATACACTTTTCTTGTTAGTCATGAAACCTTATACTTTTCATTGATTGATTTTCAAAAAATAATTGTAATTTTATTGTAACATTATGTCAATGTTAATTATTTGCTATTCCAAGCAGCATGACTTTCTTCTCTTCTTTTTTTCAATTCAATATTAATATAATCATCTATTTGTCGATATAAAGGTAAAGATTTGCAAGCAAGCATTAATGGAATTGTTAGTTTTTCTATTTTGACTTTATCGTTTTTCAATTTAGCTTGGACATAATCCTGCAAAATATTTACTGGAACATTTTTAAATTGTGCTATAGTTTTGTTGATAAATTCATCATCCATAGCCTTAATTGGATTTACATGTGGTGCAAAATCAAACAATCCTTCAATATATTGATAAAATGTTTTCATCTTAATCTCCTCGTTTGAATATATAGAATATTATGACAAAAAATGATGATTGGTAAAAATGAACTAATATAAAGATAAAAAAACCATAATTATAAACATGAGGACAAATGAAAACTTTTGAAGAATTATGGGATTACATTAAAGAAGATAATTTGATGGGCTATGAGAAAAGTAAAAATCTTTACGATGAATTAAAAACTACTAAAAATTTAAATGGAAACACAGCAGAAGTAGGAGTATACAAGGGAAAAACTTCAAAATTAATACATTTATTCCATGAAAACAAAAAACATTATTGTTACGATACTTTTGAAGGTGTAGCTCTTTCAGACTCTAGTATAGATTTTCATAAAAATGGTGATTTTAATTGTTCGATAGAAAAAACGAAAGATTTCCTCGGAATCGATAATGTCATATATAAAAAAGGAATTTTTCCTTTTACTTTTAAAGAAGAAAAAGAAAAATTTATTTTTGTTCACAGTGATACTGATACTTATGCTGGTGCAAAAGCAACATTGGATTGCTTTTCTAAAACCATTGTTTATAATGGTATAATTTTATTTGATGATTATCACTTTAAATGTATTAAAAAAGCAATCAAAGAATTTATGAGTAAAAATAATTCTTTTTCATTTAAAAAATATAAATATCAATTTGTTCTTACCAATAAAAACATAAAATTGATTTAACAAATCGATAAAAATTGATATAATAATATCATGAAAATAAATTTAAAATACATCATAAGTGGAACTGGTCGTTGTGGAACAGTTTATATGGCTAGGTTTTTCACAGATATTGGGATTAATTGCGGTCATGAAGCTATTTTTGACTACAATGGTTTAGACTTAGCACTTAAGAGAATTAATGGTAATGCCCTAATTGAGACTAGTCATTGTTCTAGATTCGACTTTCTAAAATCAAAGCCCATAGAAAATTGGTTTTCAGCAAATAATATAATGGCAGAATCAAGTTATATGGCTGCTCCTTTTCTGAATCATTCATGTTTTTCTGGTGCTAAATTAATTCATGTTGTTCGCAATCCTTTAAAAGTTTTAAGTTCTTTTTTTCTAGATGCTAAATTTTTTGATCCTAAATCTGAAGGTCAGAAGCCTTGGAATTCTTTCGTTTATAAACACATGCCAACTATTGAAATGGAAAAAAGCATAATGGAAAAAACTTGTAGGTATATCATAGATTGGAACAGGATGATCGAAAAAAGTAAAATTGAAAAAATAAAAATAAGAATTGAAGATTATCCATATGATTCACTTGCCAACTTCCTTAAATCAAATGCAAAAATAATAAAAAACAATAAAATAAATTCTTGGAAAAATCGTAAAAAAGATTTAACCATTTTTGATATACCAAAAGGAAAAACAAGAGATGAATTTGTATTCTTTATGAAAGAAAACAAATACACTGTCGATATGGTTACAATTTAAAATTATTTTGTAATAATGATTCTATTTATTTCGCTAATTTTAGACCTTAAAGATTCAACTTCGGAAATAAGATCTATATTTTCGGATTTCAAATCTAGAGATTGATTTTCAATTTCAACTTGTAAATTTAATTTATCTTTTTTAAGAATTTCTATTTTTTCATATAAATCATTTATTTGAAGATTCAATCTTTCGATTTCATTGTTTAAAGATAAACTATCACTTTTCAACTGTTCGTTTTCATCTTTTAAAGAACCAAATTTGTTAATTTTATTTTGAAAAAAGTTTCTTACTGTTGAAATCATAATAATCACCCTTTTTATTAAAAAAATCAGATAATTTAAAGTAGTATTAAATATTTTTAATTTTTGTTAAAAAACACATAAGTTGTAATAACTACTATTAGGTATTTTTAATACAGGAGAAATATTGATCTCCTTTATTTATTGTAATTTTAAATTAACATAAGTGAAACTTGAGGTATAAAATGAGAATGAAGTCTTTCCACGAATATGTCGAAATGCGTGACGATAGTAATGTAGATGAAAGTTTTTTTGGTGGCTTAGTTGGTGCCGCTGGTGCTGCTGCCCAAGGCATAGGTTCTGGCCTTTATGGTGCAGGAAAAGCAGCATTAAAGGGTGCTGGAAGTGTGGGAAGAGCAGCACTAAATCTTGGCGATAAGGCTATTTCTGCAACCGCACAACCTATAATTCAAGGTGCTAAAGACTTCGCTAAAGGTACAGCAGATGCTTATAGCAAAATTGATATCAACAGATTAAATGATATCATCGATAAATCTACAGATCCAGCATTCAAGATGTTTATGGGTTCAATTGTTAAAAATTACGATAAGCATTATCAAGCAGCTAAAGATTATTTAGATAAACAACAACAGACTGCACAAGCTAAGTCTGCTGGTGCAAGTAGACCTGGCCAAAATAAGGCGATTCAGAAGGGTGCAGATGATTACTTCACTAATGCAGCAAAAGGCAAACCACCTGCTGCTGCTCGTGCTGCTGCTCCATCCAACATTTCATTCTCTAGAGGGGTGTCAACAGGAGCAGAACAAATGCCACAACAAGGTAGAGTAGCAAGGTAATATTGATAATGAATTTAAAAACCCTCAATTTTAATTGAGGGTTTTTTCATTTCCCAATTAAAATCTTTATTTTACCAGTAAATTTGTTTATTTGTTTCATGGAGAAATTAGTTTCTCTTAACTTTTTCTCAATTTTAGATGCTACAGAATGTGCATCTTCATATTCCATTTTTAAATCTCTCATCATAACCATTTCACTATATTCATGAGCTAGAATAAAAGCTGTTTCTTCTTTCTCCTCATTTTCAATCCATATTTGATTTTTAGGAATCCAAGAATAAACATAACCATGTCCACCTTGAGAAAAATCAGTTTTATAAATATCTCTAACGGCTTTTCCATTTACATAAAACACATCAATTTTATTTTTATAATCATTTAAGATGCAACATTTTTCTTTTTTCATTTTAGACTTATGTTTTAATCTATCATTTTTTTCTTTTTTTATGGCATATTCATAACAATGTTTAGAACCATTTTCTAAACATTCCAATCTATTTTTTAAACCAATTAAAAATTCTTTAACTTCAGGTTCAGATAAATTGTCATCTATAAATATCTCATTTTTTTTGATATATTTTGGAAAATCTTCATGAATAGCCACACTACAAAATTCTTCTTTTTCTAAAGAACCATTTCTAAATTTTTTAGAATCTATATAAATTATTTTATATTTTCCAATTGATTTTGGCTTATTTAGTTTTGATTCTAAAATCCAAAATTTAAATTTATTGTTCAAGATAATCCTTTTATTACATTTGTGAAATCTGCCAAAGGTATTTTATCTGGTGTTGTTACTGTTGACGAAATTCTATGTTTGTCTAACAGTGACAATTTTAAAAATGAAGACTTCCTTTTTTCTATAGTATTCTTAAATGCCGAAAAGAAATTAGGAACAACAAAATAAGCTTTTGCAAAATCTAATTTTTTATTTTTTGAAATGAAATAAAACTTAACCACCACAAATTCATCTTCCATTTTCACACCAGTTGGAACTATAACAAATGGTTTTTTGGGAAAATCTTTGTCTATCATTCCAGTATGTGCAATTTTAGATGGATCTAAAGTTATGTATTTTTTTACAAAATTGTTTTGTAACAAAGGTAGACTTTTCAAGAATCTTTGAATAACTCTTTTAGTTTCCTTTGCTTCTCCAGCTATTGTATCCCAATCTTCTAAAGCTTTTTGTGATTTTTCTTTATTTTTCATTTTGTCAAAAAGATCTTTTCTAAGGAATAAACCATATTGAACTATCGGATACATGTCTTTCATATACCTATCGTAAAACCTTTTATACATAACTTCCATATTTGGATCAGAAGATAAGAAAGAAATGAGTTCTGGATTAAATTGCTTTACAAAAGCCAATACTATCTTAACCAAGCTTGAATAAACGGCAGATGGGTTTCTACTTTTATTAGTAAGATTATAACCGCCATAAGGATCTGTAAGATTGACATCATAACACTTCATATTTGGAAAGCCAGTTCTACTCTTTTCAGTAAAAAAGATAGTATGTTTGCCATCATCAGAAACAAAATCTGATTTATAGCCACTTTCTCCACTTCTAGACATATAAGTATCAAATTCAATGGCAGATATATCAGCCTTAAATGGGTTTTCTAATTCATTTATAATTATCCAATTTTTAAATCTCATTTTATCTTTCAATATTGTAATTCAATAATATATATATTTAGTAACTTTTATATATTGGACCAATAATGAATACATTTTCTGAATTTTTTATAGAACGACAAAAAAATGATGTGACATTTTTTCTAGAAAGTAATCATCAACAATTTGAAGATTCCAAAGAACTTTTCTATAACATGATTTGTAAATTTGGAAATGATCCAATCATATTAGAAGCATGGGGTGATTGGTGGAATAAGGCCAAGGAATATGCTGGAAAAGCATGGAATTGGGCCAATAATAAAGATATGAGTTTACAGGATATTGCCACAGGAACTGGGAATTTGGCAAAAGGTGTGGTTACTGGATACAAACAAGGTTATAAAGCCACAGAAGGCGAAGCTGGAATAAAGAAAATAGAAAGTATTGCAAAAGAAGTATCAGAATTAGCAAAATCTTTTTCACAAAAATATAAAGTCGATCCAGTAACAGCAGCGGTTCTTATTTCTGCTGGTGCTACTGGTGGGCTTGGTGCAATTTCAATGATAGCAATAGCAATAGGATTAAGAAGAAGTGGATCATGGTTAGCCGATAAAGGATTTGAAAAGGTTTGGGAAAAATTAACTGGTATGACTGTAGACCAAGCTGACGCTGCATGGCAAGGAAGCTCTGCTTCTGCTCCAAAGATGGCAAGCCCTGCTTCTGCTCCAAAAATGGCAAACCCTGCTTCTGCTCCAAAAATGGCAGGTTCTGCTGGAACATTTAATGTAATGAATCCTTCGGTAAGTTCCGCATCAATTAAAGATCATTTTCAAAATTCTGGAAATCTTACATTTGAACAATACATCATGTCTAGAGATCCAGAAATGTACATGGAATTAACAAGTTGGTTAAAACAACTTGTTGGTAAAGGTGCAAAGAAAGCTGGTGAATTTGCTGGTAATGTTGCACAAGGAGCAAAGGATTATGCAAAAGATGTCGGAGAAAGAGGATTTGGAACTGCAACTGGAGAAAGGGCTGGAAGAGTTTTGGGAAAAGGTGCTGGAACTTTTGTAAACATTTGGAGTGTACTTAAAAAGAGTATTGCAAATGTTGGTAAGTTTATGGCCAACAATCCAGTTAAAACATCTAAATTGGTATTGGCTATTGCTGCTGGAAGTATGATTGGTCATTATGGAACACAAGCAATCAATAATTTTATTCATAAGCCTTCATCTGACCAAATAGGAGAAATTACAAAAGCTGCTAAAGACTCTGGTGTTTCTCGCACTGACATAAATGATATTCATAAAGATACTGGATATACTTCTCCCGATGCAGGAGAATATATACCACCAGATGGCACACAAACCTATTATGCCAATCGAGACACTAATTGGAAAACAATGCCTACCGTTGGTAGTCCAGAAGATATTGCTTTTAAAAAATCCTTTTTGCCACATGGAGCCGACACCACATATTCTGGTGGTGGTGGTGATTTCGGCAATGCTATTGGTGCAAAAATTAGTTATGGCAATGCAGTCGCACAAGCCAAAGCAGATATCGTTCAAAGCATTAGAGATGGAAATATTACAGATTATGAAACTTTACAAAAAGCAATTAAAGATGCACATAATAAATTTTTCCCATTATTAGATCCTATTGGAAAAAAAGTTTTTGACAGTAGGTTAGATATGCATATTACAAACTTGGCTGGCAATGGTGCTATAGGAAATGGTGCCGAATTAGCAACTAAAATAATTACAAACGCTGGCGGAACTCCAAATATGGAAATTCTTTCAAATCTTGGCAAAGCTTTTAAAGACAATGCTGCCGCAAGGTCTATTCCGCTATGGCAAGACAATGATGTGTTACGCACTCCAATGGCTCATGATCTAAGCGATCTTTATTATGCCAACGGAAAATGGCTTAAATAAAAAAAGCTACTAAAATAGCGATCTCATCTAAGAAAATATGCAATTCAAATTATTCAATGATTTGTCTTCTAACAGTTTACTTTCGGTTGTATTGCTTCTATTTATCAATTCCATGAGTGATGCATGATAGTCTTCATTGTGATAATCATTACGATTGTTTTTGTAATTGTAATATATCTTCGGAATATGCCTACAAGAATCAAATTTCCCAACATCATTCCTATCAAATATCAATCCTGTTTTTAAATCCTTCATATATTTCCTAACACCCATTGATATCCCAGTCATATGAAAGTACGAATCGGATGTTAAAGGAATTTCTAAAAATGATGTTTTCTCTTTTTTGGAAAATGTTTTATATGTAAGCCATCCCATTGTTTCTAACCACAATTCATTTTTTTCTGGGATGTATTTATCATCTCTTGAATTTGGAGATATAACAAATTTATTATTCTCACACATAACGAAAACTGATTTTAATGTTGGAAAATTTAACTCCTTCAATATATCTCTTTTCCAAAAAGACAACCAAGGACATATTCTTCCTGTTTTCCTTTTAATATGATTGTGCAAGATGGCCTTTAGTGACTCATATCCATCGATTCTTGCAGCGGTTGATCCTATAATGTCATATTGGCCCATTTGTTTTTTATAGCCTTCAATTACACCATTTTTTAAAATAAAAAAGTCACTATCTATTGTCATCACAACATCATGTTTAGCTTTTGGAATCAATATATCCAATAGCTTTCCATGGTCTGGTGATCCGTATCCATGTTCGTTTTTTACTTTAACAATTGTTACATTTTTTTCTTTAGACCATAAATCAGAAATAAATTCAATCATATCATCTCTTGATGATGATATTGCCAAAATTAATTCATCTATTTCTTCATGCCAAAACTTTTTATAGCTTTTGTAAAAAGTAAGTGCCAGATATGGATCACCAACAAAAACGGTTACAGCAGAAATTTTCATTAAGAATTTCTTTTAATATTTGTGAGCCTTTTGATATGTTTATCTTTCGACAGGTGAAGGGGAATCAATGTGTCTTTAAATTCTTTATTTGCATTTTCCTTTGAAGCTTGTTGTTTTTGTTTAAATGTTTTAATATGTGGTAAAAAGTCAGATCCTTTAATTCTTCCAGTCCTATCCATAATAATGAAAGTAATCAATAACTTTGATTTAATTTCATTTTTGATTTTTCCATCTTCGTCAAAAATAAAAGGCCAAAGCTTTTTAGGCAAACCAGATTCTTGATTTAAAGACATGTGATTGTCTATGACGAAAAACAACACATTCTTTTCTTCGGGAGATAATGAATCAAACATGGATTTCAACATACCAGATAACTTGTTTATTTGTGGCATGTAGTGGTCTGGGTGTTCGTGTCTAATTGCAGATATTTTTCCAGTTTCCTGATCTATCTTTGTGGCGGTTGCCTTGCCCATGTCATGAAACCAAGCTGATAGTTTCAACAACTTAATTTCTTGTGGAGTATAATTTAAATCTAAATTACTAAAAATTGAATCTGTATTCTGTTGTTCTTTTCTCAAAAAGTCAATCGCTATTGGAAGTCTGCTTCTAACCATTCTGGTATGCGTAAAAACATCACCTTCTGCATGATGTTTTTCGCTTTGAGGGATTGGCTTCAATATATCTGATAGCTTCATTTCGTTCTGTATAAATTCTTTAAAATTCATATATTATTTATGCATTAAATCGATTTCTTGTTCAAGCATTTTCTTTTCTTGATTTAAGAAATCTATTTCAGATTTAAGGTCTGACATTTTTCTTTCTTGAATCAAAATGCAAGAAATGGAAAACAATGAGATTAAAAAGCAAGTAAGACAAACTCTTGCTTGAATTGTACATGCCATAACAAAAATTTTATCAAACATATTCATTCCAATCTATATCATCTTGCATAATTATTGGAGTACCATCACCAAGATATGCTCCCCTTATGTTGAATTCGAAGAATTCTTCGGCTTCCTCATGGTTCATATCTTTTTCCAAATTAGCTATTATTTTAGAATAGCTATAAACGATCTTTATGCTGTTAAAGCATGTTGAGATACCCATAATGGCATTGTCGTGTCCATCGAGCAATAAAGCCCCTTCAATGCCATTTTCTTCACAGTAATTGTCAATCATTTTTCTCATGATGTTACATTTAATCTTTTTCAAAATTAAATGCAATATCAAATTTAATCTTTTCTGATAACTAAATTCCAAATCCCCGCTTTCTTAAACATTTTTATTGTGGACTCGTATGGCGTTTTACCTTGTTTGATTTTGTATCTTAGCCCGCTAACACACACTCCCAATGGAGAACTGGTTGATGGTATGCGTCCATTT
>Ga0214919_10004724_pt1 | contig 19719 bp, 19 predicted proteins | sample LL1503_MetaG_FD_177994 | JGI IMG/M metagenome (GOLD analysis project Ga0214919, IMG submission 177994) | Freshwater microbial communities from Lake Lanier, Atlanta, Georgia, United States - LL-1503 | ecosystem: Environmental > Aquatic > Freshwater > Lake | place: USA: Georgia | collected...
GAAGCAGCAAGAATTGCTTGGTGACAATAGAGACTTGGTCCCACTCCTTCCCATCTCGAACAGGACAGTGAAACGAGTCATCGCCGATGATAGTGTGGTTCGCCCATGCGAAAGTAGGACATTGCCAGGCTCCCGATACTAAGCCCAGATATTCTCTGGGCTTTTTACATAGCTATATGAAAAAGACTATACAAATAAACAAAAGCTCTACAGCTTACTTTTAAACTATAGCAACAATTAAACTAATTCAACCAATCATATCTCCCTCCATATGCCAATGAGCATTTGCTCAATGGCTTTTATGGAGCTTCTTCAATTAAAACAACTCTAAAGCTACCCCCCAAACTAACACATACTCAGAGTTAATTTCATGAGATATCTTCAGCAAAATCAATAAGATCTTTTTATTATAACACCATCTATCTCATCAAACATAAATGCATAAGCGTTATGTAAAGATAGCTCTATCAGAAAATATTCCTCTTTTGATAAACCTAAAAACGGCAGTTACCCTGTTGAATACCGAGAAATTTTGCACTTTCCTACTCGCTAGAGTTGTGAACAATTAACCTTTTTATCACAACTAGCTTAGGTAAATCGGAGAGATTAATCCTCTTACATTTAAATATTTCTCCACGGCTTTACTTAATTTACGATACCAACGTTGCTCCGAGCTCAACTGCTCCGCTGTATATCAAAGAGCAAATAAATCACCTAATTTTAAAAACTCAATAAAAAAATACCATCTGACCAAATGGAGTTAAGGTAGCATCATTCTTCCACTCAACCTTAGATGTGCCGTTAAATGCTTCTACATTATATGTTCCATTTCGCAACTCTGATGATACACCATTTATTGCTCTAGTTAGTTAACCTTTTGGATGGGGATATTCTTTGGGTAAGTTCATGGTTAATCCGTTGGGTATTAATGACTTTATGTTATTTTACCTTAGCTTAACTGCCGTTTTTAGGATTAAGGCTGAGTGGAAATGAAACTAGGTATCTGGGGGAATGAGTATAAATTGGAACTAGGCAAATAAAAAGCCCAGATGTTGATGATCTGGGCTTTTTATTTGAAAATAAGTATTATTCTGCAGTAGTGTGTAACTCTTCCTTAAATTTGCGCGCGCTGCGAATGTTTTTACTATGTTCCTTATCTTTATAATGCGCAATATTATGTGCTAAATCATCTTTTAACATATCTAGTGCTGAGTAAATATCGTCAGATTCAACCAGTGCTCCAAAGTTCTTTTCCGGTGATTTAATACTAACTTCAGCGTAATATATCTTACCGCTATGTTGGCTTTGCGTAACTTTCCCTAAGCGTAAATTGAAACTTACTTCCGAACCATTATTTGGGAAATACTTATTTAGCACTGATAATTTTTCTGTGGCATAAAGCTTAATTGCATCAGTTAAGTCAAAATCTTTGCATAAAATTGATAAGTTTTTCATGGACGTTCCTTTCGTCTTTGATACACATAATAGATAAAAAAACTGTCAAGCCACTATAGTTGCGACTTATAGGGCTATTATAGCTCTAAATAATAAGCTCTGCGCAAAATTTTTTCAGATATTTGTCAAAAAAAGTGGGCTTATTGTGCTACAATCCGCCTAATTATTTGTTTTGAATTGGATATATAGTGTTAGCATGTTTTGTAACTACGGTACGCGGATTGGAACAACTTCTAGCAGAAGAGATTACTGCTTTAGGTGCAATTGACATTGTTGCGGTTAATGCCGGCTTAGAATTTAAGGCTGATTTAGATAGTGTAATGCGGATTAATCTCCATTCGCGTTTGGCTAGTCGGGTAATGATTCGTCTGGTTTTTAGCGGCTATCGCTTTGAGGAAGATATTTATGCTCTGGCGATGAAAGTAAGGTGGGATAAATGGTTTCATATAGGTAATAGCATCAAAGTTGCTACCAATGCGATTGCGTGCCCATTAAAGAGCTTAGATTTTGTAACCTTAAAAGTTAAAGATGCTATTTGTGATTATTTTGTTGAAAAAGTTGACGCACGTCCTAATGTTGATAAAGCCGAACCAGATATGCGGATTTACACTTTTTTAACTAAAGATACTGCAACCATCTATCTGGATACTTCTGGCGATACGCTATTTAAACGTGGTTATCGTAAATTAAAATTAGAAGCACCAATTCGTGAGAATCTGGCATTTGGCTTGATTAAACTAAGTGGCTGGACGCCGGATAAACCATTTTATGATCCGATGTGTGGTAGTGGAACTTTAGTAGTTGAAGCAATTAGCTATGGTTTAAATATTGCACCAGGGCTTAATCGTAATTTTGCTTTTGAGAAATTTATTGATTTTGATAACGCTAAATTTGATGAGATGAAAGCACAAGCGAAAGCTGCGATTAACTATGAGCAAAAATTACAAATCTTTGCCAGTGATATTAACCGTACCGCGGTGGAAATTGCACGACAAAATTTTCAGCAGATTAAACTAGATCATTATGTTCACTTTAGCCATGGTGATTTTGTTAAAAAAACTGCGCCAGCCGGGGGGGGAGTATTGGTAACTAATCCACCATATGGTGTACGTTTGGATGAACTAGATCGTTTGGCTGAGTTTTATCCATTGCTAGGTAGCACACTCAAGAAAGAGTTTGCTGGATGGGACTGCTACTTCTTTACTGCAGATTTACGCATGCCAAAATTAATGCGTTTAAAGCCAAGCCGTAAGACACCATTATTTAACGGTGCACTAGAATGCCGTTTGTTTAAATTTGAAATGGTAAGCGGTTCAAACCGTAAAGACTAAATGCAAATAAAGTAATAAAAAAGCTACCAATAATTAAGGTAGCTTTTTTGCTATTTATAGGATAAAAGATAACATTTATTATCCACAAAAGTTACTTTGTACTTTCTGCGTTTTCCTTGGTTATGACACCGCAGACCATGCGTGGTCCACCACCGCCAAGTTGTGGTGTATCAGAATAATTATCGCCCCCATTATGTATCATTAAGCTGTGTCCTGCAATATCGCTTAATTTTAGCTTTGGTGCCAGCACTGGTGTCGTGACACTACCATCAGCATTGATATAAATAGCAGGTAAATCGCCCAAGTGACCTTTAGGATTATATGGACCTAAATGGTGTTCGGTTTTTTGTGGATCTAGATGTCCGCCAGCAGCTATACCATTTTTAGCACAGCTTGGGTTAGTGTGCACATGAAATCCATGGACACCAGATGTTAAATCTGGCGTCAATTTGCTTAAGTTAGGTGTTAATAGTAAACCATATGGAGTATCACTGGCAGTTATTGTTCCAACTAATGTTTGTGATTCATTGGTTAAATGCATCGGAATTGTGATTTGGTCTGCATGTGCCAAATTGATACATGCTGCACTGATAGCTAGAGTTGCGGACTTTAGAAATTTATTATTCATAATTATTATTCCCCAAATAGTTAAATAAGAGAACAAATAATATCATAATTAAGTCAGCTATTGTAAGGAAATTGATTGATGAAATCAAGAATTGGTGGAGCGGGCGAGATTCGAACTCGCGACCAACGGATTAAAAGTCCGCTGCTCTACCGGCTGAGCTACCGCTCCACTGAAGAAGAATAAGTATGGCGTCCCTAAGGGGATTCGAACCCCTGTTACCGCCGTGAAAGGGCGATGTCCTAGGCCTCTAGACGATAGGGACAGTAGTTTTAATTATTTGGCGTAGGATTAGGGTTTAAACTATTCCAAATTTGATTTAACTTAGCATTTGCAATACCAAAATCACGATTAGTTTGAACTAAGTTTGATTCAGCATTTGAAAATCTGGTTTGTGCCTGATTAAGATTTTGCTGTGCTTCTTGTAAATCCTTTTGCGCTTCTTCTAATTTTTTCTTAGATTTAGCTAATGCCTTAGAGGCATCTTGTTTTTCTGTTTTAGCTTGCGTTACATTATTGGAACCATCCTGATACGCATATTGCGCACTTAGAAGATCACTTTGTGTATACGCATAAGCAGCTGTTACACAGCAACTTAACGCTAATATGTGCTTAAATTTCATAATTTTGGAAACTTAAGAATGGTGGAGCGGGCGAGATTCGAACTCGCGACCAACGGATTAAAAGTCCGCTGCTCTACCGGCTGAGCTACCGCTCCACTGATTATAGTGGCGTCCCTAAGGGGATTCGAACCCCTGTTACCGCCGTGAAAGGGCGATGTCCTAGGCCTCTAGACGATAGGGACACTATATTATTTAAACATATTGGTGCATCCGAAGAGATTCGAACTCCTGACCCCTTGGTTCGTAGCCAAGTACTCTATCCAGCTGAGCTACGGATGCATTGTATGTTTTTGCTCTAAACGTAATGGCGGAGAAAGAGGGATTCGAACCCTCGATACGCTTTTGGGCGTATGCTCCCTTAGCAGGGGAGTGCCTTCGACCTCTCGGCCATCTCTCCACACCACAAAGCTTTTCGCTTAGAGAACAGTATTATAGCCAAGTGACCTCGCTGTGTCAAATAAATTTTAAAATAAATTGATATTGTAAAGTAGTTGCTAATATTAACTTCTTGCTTTGTTTGAGATAATAAAATCAATATAAAAGCTTAATTTTGGAATAATTTATTGTTAATTTATAAAATACCCGCTATAATATGCACCTTTAAGAAAAATAAGTTTGGTTATTCCCAATGAGTTTTACTAGTTGTTGGTGAACATACATTAATAAGTTAGTTACCACGAAGGTGGTAGACTAATGTTTTGCATGAGGTGTTTATGCCTAAATTACTGAATCCTGAATTAATGACTGATGCTGATATTTTAAGTATGCCAGAAGATGATTATATGAATGATGTTCAATTGGCATTTTTTAAAATCAGATTATTATCATTAGAATCTGAAATGGTTGATAATGCCAAAAAGACAACACAGGCGTTTCAAGAGCAGGATACTAACTATATTGCAGATCCTTCTGATCGTGCAACTATTGAAGAAGAGTATGCTTTAGAATTACGCACCCGTGACCGTGAACGTAAACTATTACAAAAAATTCGTTCTGCATTAGAATCAATTGAAAATGGTGATTATGGATTTTGTGAAGACACGGGTGAACCAATCGGGCTTAAGCGTTTAATTGCTCGTCCTACTGCGAGTTTGAGTATTGAGGCTCAAGAACGTCGTGAAAAAATGCAAAAGCATTTTGCTGAAGAATAATAAAAAATGCCCTTAGCAGGGCATTTTTTATTTATTAAGCGGAAAGCCTAAGTCGTTCCATTCACGAATTCCACCATCCATTGATGCGACATTGGTATAACCCATTTTTTGTAGGTTATATGCAGATAGAGCAGAGCGAAATCCACCGCCACAGTAAAGAATGATCTCACTGTTTTTATCACTAATGTTTGCGGCAATATCTCGTTCTAGAATTCCTTTGCCAATATGAATTGCTTTGGGAATATGTGACACATTCCATTCATGATCTTCACGCACGTCAATAAAGACGAATTTTTCTCCGTTGTCAAATTTTTGTTTTACCTGTAAAACAGTTAGTTCTTTGATAAGTGGGCGTACCTCATCTACCAATATTTGAAATGACATATCATGTTGCATTTTCATGCTCCTTGTTAAATTAAATAATTTTTGCGTTAATTAGTTTATTACGTAGTTCCTTTAGTGCTTTACCACGATGGCTAATTTCATTTTTTATGTTGGGTTCTAATTCTGCTGCAGTTGCATTGTATTCTGCAACATAAAATATTGGATCATAGCCATGCCCATTATGACCTTTTGGATGCTCGGTAATACTTCCTGCAACAATTCCCTCGGCGATAATTGGCTGTGGGTCTTTGCTACTTCTGACAAATACTAATGAGCAATAAAAATAAGCATCTCGCTTTTGAGTATCACGCAGCTCGTGAAGTAGTTTATCTATATTAGCTTGATCAGATTTTGGTTCTCCGGCATAACGGGCGGAATATATTCCGGGCGTGCCACCAAGTGCAGTAACGCATAAACCAGAATCATCAGCAAGCGCTGGAAGTCCGGTAACACGCGCACAATGGCGCGCTTTGTGGAGAGAGTTTTCAACAAATGTAGTAAATGGCTCCTCAATTTCTGGAACTCCCAGCTCTGCTTGTGGAATAACCTCGATGTTGTACTGAGCAAATATTTGCTGGAATTCTTTAATCTTGCCTAAGTTGGCAGATGCTATAACTATTTTTTGCATAAGAGTAAATTTACCTAAAGAAAATACGGTTATTGCTAAAAGCAACTCAATGGGGTAAAATATGGGTTATTTAAAGTTTGTTTTATTTATTAGTGGCGTCATTTTATCACGTCATAATCCAGAGTGTTTTTAGTTTATTTAAATAAAGGTGAGAGAATATGCAATTTAAAAAGATAACTGATTTACAATTAAACGGAAAAACTGTATTTATTCGTACCGATATGAACGTACCTCTTAAAGATGGCAAAGTTAGTGATGATACACGAATTCGCGCAGGATTGACGACGATTAAATATGCCTTAGATAATGGTGCTAATGTTATTGTTGCAACTCACTTAGGGCGTCCAACGGAAGGCGAAATTGCGCCTGCTGATATGGTAAAACCAGTTGCTGATGATTTGGCTAAATTATTGGGAATTAATATACCTGTGATTTCTGATTGGCAAAGTGCTGGTGTTGATTTTTCGGCGAGCAAGGTTGTGATGCTTGAAAATGTACGCTGCAATAAAGGCGAAAAGAAAAATGTTGATGAGCTAGGCAAACAATATGCTGCTTTATGCGATATTTTTTGTTATGATGCCTTTGCTACTGCTCACCGCGCAGAAGCTTCAACTAATGCAGTAGGTAATAATGCTAAAGAGGTTTGTGCTGGATTATTGATGTCTAAAGAATTAGATTCATTGGCAAAAGCTGTAGCTACTCCGGCTAAACCTGTGGTAGCCGTGGTTGCAGGTTCTAAAGTTTCAACTAAATTAACTATTTTGGATAATCTTGCAGACAAAGTAGATGTTTTGATTGTTGGTGGCGGTATCTTAAATACTTTTATGCTGGCAAAAGGTGCCAAAATTGGAGCCTCTTTGGCAGAAGCAGATTTAGTTGCTGAAGCTAAAAAAGTAATGGATAAAATGGAAGCGCGTGGTGCTAAGGTTCCATTGCCACAAGATGTTGTTGTTGCCACAGAGTTTAGTGCTAATGCTAAAGCAATAGAAAAATCTGTAGCTAACGTTGCTGATAATGAAATGATTTTAGATATCGGTTCAAAATTTGCAGATGAATTAGCAGATATCTTAAAAAATGCTGGAACAATCATCTGGAATGGTCCGGTTGGAGTTTTTGAGTTTGATCAATTTGCGAATGGAACTAAAGTTGTAGCGCAAGCAATTGCTGACTCCAAAGGATTTAGTTTGGCTGGTGGTGGAGATACGATTGCTGCGATTAACAAATTTGATATTTTTGATAAAATTAGCTATGTATCTACGGCAGGTGGTGCGTTATTAGAGTTTTTAGAAGGTAAAGAATTACCGGCGGTAACTTTATTGACTAGCCGTTATAACAAATAAGTAGTAATTCCTGTATAATCCAATCAGGAACCAACTTAGATTCAAAGCTCTGCAGTAATAATTTACCAATGCAGGGCTTTTGTACTTTGATTCAATAAAATCGCTTGGCGGGTTTAAATAATCATGCCTGTATAGCTATGTTCTAAGGTATAATAAACGCATTATTATCTGTTAAAAAACCACCTTGCAATATTCAGTATTCAAAAATGTAAATGAAAACAGCGTGTTTTGCTATGGTTGTTTGCTTGTTGTTCTGGCAGAAATCTGCTAAATTACCATGTGGACTATAAAAACACTGGGCAGGTTTTATGTCAAATGTAACATGTGCAGTAAAGATTTACGAATTTTAAAATAAATTAATTAAGAGGCAAAAATGACAGTTTATTCAGTTAAACAATTGATGAGTGAAGAAGTTAAGGTTGGTAGTGAAGTTTGTGTACGCGGGTGGGTGAGATCTCGCCGTGACTCAAAAGCTGGATTATCATTTGTGACCTTATCGGATGGTTCTTGTTTTGAAGCGGTGCAGTTAGTGATTGAATCAAAGCTGGCTAATTACGAATCAGACATTTTGAATTTAACTAAAGACTGTGCGATTATTGCCCATGGTACTCTTGTTGCGTCACAAGGTGGCGGGCAGAAATTTGAGATTCAGGCCAGTAAAGTTGAAGTAACTGGTTTTGTCGAGAGTCCGGACACTTATCCGGTGTCACCAAAACGCCATACGGTTGAATATTTGCGTGAACATGCCCATCTTCGAATTAGAACTAATCTAATTTCTTCTGTAATGCGAATCAGAAATACCGTATCAATGGCTATTCATGATTATTTACAAAGCAATGGTTTTTACTGGGTGCATACACCTCTGATTACTGCCTCAGATTGTGAGGGTGCAGGAGAGTTGTTTAAAGTGACGACTTTAGATCTGGCGAATCCACCGCGTGATGACAAAGGGAAAGTTGATTTTAAACAAGATTTTTTTGGGCGTGAGTCATATTTGACGGTATCTGGACAGTTGAATGTTGAAACCTATTGCATGGGTTTATCTAAAGTATATACTTTTGGACCAACCTTCCGTGCTGAAAACTCTAACACCACTCGTCATTTAGCTGAATTTTGGATGGTTGAGCCAGAAATTGCTTTTGCTAATTTAATGGATAATGCGGAGCTAGCTCAGGGAATGCTAAAACATGTTTTTAAAACAGTGTTAAATAAAAACAGTGATGATATGGGATTCTTTGCGCAGTTTATTGATCAAAACGTGGTGACGCGTTTAGAGCAAATGGTTAATGATGATTTTGAAATGATTACTTATACTGATGCAATTAAGCGCCTAGAAAACTCTGGTAAGCAATTTGAAAATCCTTTATATTGGGGTGTTGATATGGCTTCAGAACATGAACGCTATTTGTGTGAAGAGCTGATTGGCAAACCAACCATTGTAACTAATTATCCTAAAGATATTAAAGCCTTCTATATGCGTCAAAATGAGGATGGTAAAACCGTTGCGGCTATGGATATTTTGGCTCCAGGCGTTGGTGAAATTATCGGTGGTGCACAACGTGAAGAACGTTATGACATCTTGCATGCTCGAATGACGGAAATGGAAATTGAACCTGAAGCCTTGGCTTGGTATCTGGATCTGCGTCGTTTTGGTAGTGCTCCGCATGCTGGTTTTGGTCTTGGTCTGGAGCGCGCCGTTAGTTATATTACCGGTGTGCAAAATGTACGCGATATAATTCCATTCCCACGTACACCTAAAAACGCAGCCTTTTAATTATCTCTTGCAGGACTTTTTAATGATAAAAATTATCAAACTAACGACCTATTTAGGATTATTTAGCGCTTTGCTCATAGGCTGTGCACAGACACCAAATAATGTAACTTTAACAGTTACGCAAGGGCAGTGTGTAACTAGTGCTTACCCTGGTTATGAAAGTCAGGCAACGCCCTATTCCGCTGCATTTCCGATGAATGGCACATTACCCGGTACATCTCCTTACTGTGCAGCGGTGACTATCACTAATAATAATAGCGGTCAGAATGCGAATAATATTCAGATTTATCAAAGTGGACTTTATGTCTCGTTCCCAAGTCTAGCTAATAGTGCCGGAGTTACCAGCGCGGCAAGTATGGTTGATTTTAATGCAGCGGGAATACCTCAGTTTAGTTTTGCAAACACGCAACAACAATTATTTAATTTGAATTTATTCGATCCTAGGAATTGTGTTACTACGCAGGGCGCTAACGTGCAGACGCTTAATGCTAATGGTGGAGCGTGTACTTTTTATGTGCAGTTAAGTGGTGAGGCTATGCCAATTGGAGTTTATCCGATATCACTAACACTTAATTACACCAATGGTAATACAAACTACTCAACGACGACTAATATCAATCAGCGTGCTAATTTATATCTTGGTGGAATATTTAGTTCAAATATAGCGATTACTAATGCTGGTAGCACTTCGCCTACCGCAAACTCAATTATATCAGCAAACTCCCCTGAGCAATATGGGGTTACAGCACTAACCCGAGATCCGTATGGTATGGTGTACAGTGGCGATATTTTAGGAAACGTATACAAGTACAATGGTACAAGCCGTAGTTCTTGGACTCCTATTAGCGGCTTACCATCTGTAGGTCAGTCTCCTGTTGCGGCTTTAGTTACAGATAGTAGTGCAAATTTATATGTAGTCAATAATGCGGGGCAGGTTTCTCAGGTGACGCCGAGCTTAGCAGTTAACTCTATGGGTAGTATTCCTGTAGCTGTTAATTATCCACCAAGCTCAGCGCAAGTATTTTCTGGAACTAGTTTGCTAATTTCTTCAGGAAGTAATATTTATGATTGTAGTTTGGCTACAATTTCAGCTAATTCTTGTAGAAGTATACCGTATGCTATAGCGCCTGGATCTATTAACCAGATGATCGCAACTAATACCTTGACAATTGCAACTAGTCAGAATATTTATCAATGTAGTGGTGGTGGATGGACTCAGATTGCAGCCGGCTTGATCGGAAATGATATTCAGTCGATAGCACAATTTATCAATAGCTCTACTGGATTAACTACGTGGTATGCCGGGATTACCCAAACTGAAAGTACCAATAGCTCCATTTATTCTGAGACAAGTGGTGCTGCGTTTGCTCCATTGTTAAGTTCATCAAGCGCTATGGTTTCTGGTGGAGTTAGCCAAGTTGTAACTGATGCTGCACAAGGTGTTTTTGTTTCAGGGCTTGGCTTATCCAGCAGCAATTTTAGCGGACAAACTTATTTGGCATACACCGCATCAAATTATTTAGGGGTGCTAGCTGCCACTCCATGGATAGCGATTAGTGGAATTGGTGGCGGAGCAGTTTTAACTTTGCAAACAGCCTCACAATTAACCTCATATTAGGATGGTGGAATAGAAGATGAAAAATAAATGTTTAATGATCGTTCCTCTGATTGTGGTTGCTTGTGGTGTTCAAAATAATATTACCTTTAGCACTCAAACAGGTAATTGTGCAGACGGTACAAGCAATGCCCCATACTGTATGGGCGTAACGATACAAAATAATAGTGGTGGTCAAAATTGGATTACTAATACTAGTTTCCCGGTTAATGATTTGGCACTTAATCTCTCGGGGCCTTCAAATGTTGGTTATCCTAGTTCTCAAGGCTCTAATTTTGATCCCAATAATTGTTTAGGTAGTTCGATTTCACCAGGTGAGAGTTGTACTTTTTATTTATGGCTACAAGGTGAATCTGCTGCGATTGGACAAAAACCAGCAGTGGGTTTAACTGCCAATTATTCGATTAACGACACTTTATTTGGTGGTGGTTCTACTACTGCAAGTGCATCACTTACTGTCTTTGAACTTCCAACCTTACTCATCTCTACTAGCACCGGTTGGGTTGAATCGTATAATGTTAATAATGGGTTTTCTTCATACTCTATTTATCGCGGTGAATCTGAGAATGTGGCTAATGCCTACACCAATGACAATTATTATGGATTTTTATATTTGGCAGGTAATAATGGAATCTATTTGTCAGGTAATGGAAATTATGTGCTTAATTCTACTAACACGTCTACATCAATTAGGGGTGCAAGTAATTTACTGATTAATGGTCAAACTATTTATGCAGTACCAACAACTGGAACACTGGCTACTTCAATTTATAATGCTGGGATTCAACAGCTTACATTTAATTGGCAAACCTATGCCAGTGGTTTGAGTAATGTGGCGACTAACGTTAGTGCAATCAATGGTAGTCGGATTTTTGTTGGACAAAGTAATACTCCATCAGTTTTTGTGTGTCTGAATCTTACGGGTAGTACTACTAACTGTATTGCCGAAGGTACTCCTGTACCGGGTGCAAGTTCGCTTAATGTATTAGCCTATAGTAATTTAGGAACGGCAAATGGTGGGCAGATCGCATTAACTGGTGTTGTGGCTGGTGCAAATAATGGGCTATGGGTGGAATCTGGCACTGTTGGTACAGCAACTAACTTATGGCTACCAGTTTATCTCTCAGCTACTCAACCAGTTGCTAATTCGATTCGTAAAATTACTGCGGATAGCTCTTTGAATTTATACATCGTTGATGCATATAATAACTTCTATATAATGAAGGTAAATGGTGGGAATTCTGCAACGCAGATGACAAACTGGACGCTGCCAAGTGGAACTTTAGTTGCGGCAATGGTCTATGATAATACCGGGCAAACCTTATATCTGACAACTCCAAGTGGTATGATTTATGGTTGTAGTAATTTGGCAGGTGGTGGTTCATGCACATTAGTTGGTCAAGCAGCACTCACTTCAGGCGTTAACGGCTTGAGCATTGTAACTTCCTTGAGTTCGTGGTAATCATGACGTATAATTATAAACAAGCAAAGTTTTACACTACGGTAAACGATTTAAAAAGTTTACCGCAGGTAAATCATGAGGTTGCGATTGTCGGGCGTTCCAATGCTGGTAAGTCTAGCTTACTCAATACGCTCACCAATCAAAACCGTTTGGCATATACTTCAAAAACTCCGGGAAGAACACAGCATATCAACTATTTTGAAGTTAGTAGCGGAGTTTATCTGGTTGATTTACCTGGCTATGGTTACGCTAAAGTGCCGGAGAAGATTCGCGATCATTGGGTGCATCTTTTAGGTGATTATTTACAGTTTCGTGCAGAAATTGTCGGGCTTGTCTTGATTATGGATGCACGTCACCCATTAAAAGATCTGGATCTGCAAATGATTGAGTTCATCTCGCATAGCGGTAAACCTTTGCACGTAGTACTTTCCAAAGCGGATAAGCTCAGCAATCAAGAACGCACGAATACATTACGTTTAGTGCAAAAAAAGATCGCTGAGTATGGTTTTATTAATTTAAGTGTTCAGCTATTCTCCTCCTTGAAAAAAACTGGTGTGCCGGAATTGGAAGATAAGCTGAACGAATGGCTTACATGATATTCTGAACTTGCTCGCGAATCTGCTCAATTAATACTTTAAGATCGACTGCTTTTTGTGTTGTTTCAATAGCTACTGATTTAGAACCAAAGGTATTAGCTTCGCGGTGCATTTCTTGACAAATAAAATCTAAACGCTTACCGATTTGTCCGCCTTTTTGTAATAGTGCATTAAATTCATTAACGTGCGCTTGCAGGCGGTCAATCTCTTCACTGACATCCATTTTTTGACAGAAAAAAGCAAGTTCTTGTTGTAGTCTGGCATCATTAACTTCACTTTCTTGCATAAATTCTGCCAAGCGTTGTTTAAGTTTTGCTTGATATTCTGTAATTATATTGTTAAGTATTGGCTTAATTTGTGTCACTATTTCGGCTATTTGTTCTAATCTTGAGCTAAGTAATTGTTGTAATTTATCACCCTCAATTGATTGTGTTTGCACAAATTTAGTTAAGAGCACAGCAAATTCTGCCAACAAAGGTTCTTGGATTTCATCAGCTTCAAATTGTGCTTGCGACAAAATTCCAGGAATGGCAAGTATTTGTGGAATAGTTAATGGCGCTTGACTTATTCCATACTCTTCAATTTGTGTGACTAAACTTAAATATTTTTTTAGTAGCTCGTGATTTAATTTTAGTGTGCTATTATGGTTGTGATTTTCTTTTAAAAATAATTTGATGTCAATCTTTCCACGGCTAATATGCTGTGAAATTAATGTTCGCAGTTGATTTTCCAGCGGCTTAAACTCTTCCGCAGATTTAATGGTAATATCCAAGAAACGGTGATTAACCGATTTTATTTCTAATTGGATAGTTGCGGAATTAATTTGAATCGGGTTTGCCGCGTAGCCAGTCATGCTGTAAATCATAATTTTGCTTTCAATAATTTATGTTAAAATAACGCACATTATTATATACTATTCAATTTTATTTAAAAATTTAGTTTGTGTCTAAAGCCCAAACGACTTAGAATTGTAGCAGATACTTGTTATTTTTCTAAAATTTGACAATCACTTCTAAATGGAATCATTAGATGCGTAAATTTTTAATCCTCATGGGATGCAGTATTAGTGGTGCTTATGCACTTGGTGATGGCTTTTATGTTGGGATTGACGGTGGGGTGGCGTTTCAAAACTTCATTTACAATAACTCAACGCTAAATACTCAAATTGGTTCAACTGGTTTGGTCGTTTCAGGTACAGCTCCTGGTGCACAGCTTGGTGCTTTTGGCGGATATATGTTTGATCGGCACTGGGGTATTGAAGGTGGTTATCAATATATGTTTAATTCTTCCAATATTACCGGAGCCGGTATCGGTAATTTGGGTGGCTCGAGCAATTATAATTTGAATGCTCAGTTAGTTGATTTGCTGGCTGTTGGCCGTTTACCAATTGAAGATAGTAATTTTGCCGTATATGGTAAATTAGGTATGGCGTATGCTAGTGCCCAATTTGGGCAGTATTGTACAAGTGTTGCTTGTGCGACAGGGAGTTTACCTTCTGGTAGTGGATTCACCGTTGCTGGTGGAATTGGGCTGGAGTATATGTTTACCAGACATTGGGATATGCACGTTGAAATGATGAATTATGGCGGAATTATGCCAATTAATATCACTAGTGGTGGTAATACTATCGGTGGATGGTCAGATACCAGTTTGACATTAGCTGGTGCCTGGCACTTTTAAAAACTATGTTGAATAGGATTCTATAATGGCACGTGTAGTTGTTTACTCGAAAGAGACTTGTCCGTATTGTGTTATGGCTAAGAATTTATTAAAGCAAAAAGGTGTGAGTGAGATTGAAGAAATTCGGATTGATTTATTACCTGAAGAACGTGATAAAATGATTGAAATTACTGGACGTATGACAGTTCCACAAATTTTCATTGGTGAAACTCATGTCGGTGGTTTTGATGATTTAGCAAAATTAAATCGTAGTGGTGATTTGGATAAGTTATTGAATAGTTAGAAGATTGGCTTAGTTTGTTACTATACTCAATCAGATTCATCACACTAGGTTGTTGCCAAGCTTCTCACCTACTAGCTGTAGGCTTCGTCGCTTGTCGCCTACTAGTATTTCGAATCAGTTTGAGTATAAATAAGCCATTTATGCTCATCGTCTTTAAATCTTGTACTTTGTCGTATTTCAAAAAAGACTTGTCATGTACCTTTAAGTACACTTCTCATCTTTTTTATCAATACTTCGCCCCAGGAATTAAGTGCTGCGAGTATAATAATATATGTTAAATTATTTTTTGTTAATTTTAATTTTTGAAAGTGAATATTATGACCGAACAAGCTAATCAACCAGTATTTAGTTTAGATAAAATTTATGTAAAAGATGTATCTTTGGAAGTTCCTGGTGCGCCACAAATTTTCCTTAATCGTGAACAACCTAATATCGAGTTAAATATTAGTTTTAATACTGAAAAAATCGAAGATGGTGTTTACCAAACAGTATTACATGGTGTAGTTAATGCTAAAATTGGTGAACAGCAAATGTTTTTGATCGAAGTTGATCAATCTGGTATTTTCCAATTGCGTAATATTCCTGAAGATCAAATGGATTTAATTCAAAATATTGAATGCCCAAATATGTTATTCCCGTATTTACGTGAAACAGTAACGGACTTAACCAATAAAGCAGGTTTTTTACCAGTTATTTTGGCGCCAATTAACTTTGCTTACTTATACCAACAAAAGCAAGCTCAATTAAGCACGCCAGCTACTGATTCAGTTAATTAATTATAGTTGTTAATTGAATGCAAATTGCTGTTCTGGGGGCTGGGTCATGGGGCTCAGCTCTTGCTATTGCGCTGAGCCACGTGGCAGATAATGTTTTGTTGTGGTCTCATAAGTCACAGCAAATTGATTATTTGCAAACTCATCATAATAACCCATCCTATCTTCCAGCAGAAATAACTTTTCCGGCTAATATTTGTTTTACTGCTAATCTTAATGAATGTCGTAGTGCTGATTTACTTATAATTGCTACGCCACTAAACGCGGTGCGGGAAATATTACAACATTTAAAACAATCATCCGATCCTATTGCGGATATTTTTTTAGTAAGTAAGGGTTTTGAGGCCAATACCGGTTTGCTGCCACATCAAATAGTTGCGCAAGAGTTAGTTGGCTTTAAACGTTACGGGCTGCTGATTGGGCCTTCTTTTGCTAAAGAGGTGGCGCTTGGCTTACCAACTGCAATTACCTTAGCGGCACCAAAACTTGAGTTTGCGGTATCTTGGATGAATAAACTACAAGACATTCCAAATTTTCGAATTTATGCTCATGATGATGTTGTTGGTAGTGAGGTTGGCTCTGCAGTTAAAAATGTCTTGGCAATTGCGGTTGGAATAGCGGATGGTTTATCATTAGGTTATAATGCACGTGCTGCATTAATTACCCGGAGCTTAAACGAGTTAGCATCCTTGGTGTTGGCATTAGGCGGCAGGCGTGAAACTATTTACGGCTTAACTGGGATTGGTGATTTGATTTTAACCTGTACTGGTGATTTGTCGCGTAATCGCAAGGTTGGTCAAGAGCTGGCACTTGGTAAGTCAATTAATGATATAGTTACCAGCCTTGGGCATGTGGCAGAAGGTGTTTCTACTGCGCGTGAGATCTATCTTAAAGCGCAAGCCTTAGGGATTGATATGCCAATAGTTGAATGTGTTTATCGGATAATTTATCAGCAAGCGAATATTCAACAAGAAGTTAGTCAGTTACTCACTCGTCAACCAAAAAGTGAATTTATAAGTGATAAGAAATGAAAAAAATACTGTGTTTAGTATTAGGATTTGCTAGCATAGCGGTGTTTGCCGATGCTAATAGTATTCTGGATGGTTTTTTAACTCAAGCCAAAACCATGAAAGCTGATTTTAGTCAAACTGTAATTAGTGGTAAGAAATCACGTACGACTACAGGGACAATGGAAATCGCCAGACCAAACAAGTTTCGCTGGGAATATACTCAGGATCAGCAACTAATAGTGAGTGATGCACAAAAAATATATATTTATGATCAACCCTTGCAGCAGGTTACCGTAAAGGCATTGGGCAAGTCAATAGATAAATCGCCAGCCGCAGTTTTAGCTGGTGCAAATAATATTCGCTCATTGTACAAAGTCAGTGAGCTACCAACTAAGGGGGACAATTTAAGTTGGATTCAAATTGAACCTAAGGCGGCAAATGACAACAATGGCTTTCAGATTGTTATGATGGGATTCAATTCGCAAAACCAGCTTAAATCAATGAGGTTTACCGATAATTTTGGCAATAAGACTAATTTAAAATTTTCAAATTTACAAACCGGAGTTAAGATTCCGGATAGCGATTTTAAATTCAAGATTCCAGCAGGTGTTGATGTTGCCGAACAATAGTCCGGTGATAGTATTGCATGATGTATTTGAGAGCGCCAGAGTTATATGTATAAAAATTATGAACATGGACAAAGATGAAACATAAAGTAAAACGGATTCATTTTATTGGTATTGGCGGCGTTGGAATGTCTGGCATCGCGGAAGTATTATTTAATTTAGGTTATGAAGTGTCAGGTTCTGATGCTGGACAAAGTTATAATACCGGTCGACTTGAGCAAGTTGGGATTAAAGTATTTATTGGGCATGCAGCAACTAATGTCGGTAATGCTGATGTGATTGTTACTTCTACTGCGATTGATAAATCTAATCCTGAAATTAGTTATGGCTTGGAACGCAGGATTCCAATTGTTCCTCGAGCGAGAATGTTAGCTGAGCTAATGCGTTTTAAATACGGCATTGCTATTGCTGGTACTCATGGTAAAACTACCACTACTAGTATGGCAGCGGAGGTCTTAAAAGAGTGTGCGCTAGATCCAACCTTCATTATTGGCGGCAAATTGGCTACTACTGGTTCTAATGCCAAACTTGGTTCTGGCGATTATCTGGTTGCTGAAGCTGATGAGTCAGATGCTTCGTTCTTATTTTTAAATCCAATGATTTCAGTTGTGACCAATATTGATTTAGATCATATGGATACTTATGATCATGATGAAAACAAATTAAAGCAAGCATTTATTGACTTCTTACGCTTGCTACCATTTTATGGACGTGCCATTGTTTGTGGTGAAGATCGCCGGATTCAGGAGATTATTCCTTCAATCAATCGCCCGCTAACAACTTACGGTTTAAGTGATAAATTTGATATTTATGCTAGCGATATAAGAGCTTCTGGTAGTGCGATGGAATATACGCTCCACGTAAAATGCTTACAACTTAGTTATCCAATTCGCGTGAATATGCCAGGTATGCATAATGTCTTAAACTCTTTGGCTGTAATTGCGCTGGCATTGGAGTGTGAGGGGCAGATTGAAGATATTGCTAGAGGGTTAGCTAATTTTCATGGTGTTGGACGGCGCTGCCAACATTATCCAAATATTATTAAAGATGGTAAAACTGCATTATTGGTTGACGATTATGGGCATCATCCGGTTGAAGTGAAAGCAACTATTAGTGCTTTACGCGGTGCATATCCAGATAAGCGCTTGGTAGTTATTTTCCAGCCACATCGTTATACACGAACACGCGATTTGTTTGATGATTTTGTTTCGGTATTAACCGCTGTTGACCAACTGATTATAACGGAAGTTTATCCAGCAGGTGAAAAACCTATTGCGCTGGCTGATGGGCGATCTTTAGTTCGTGCGATTCGTCTACAGGGTAATGAGACGGCTATTTTTGCTGAAGATATTGAGGATGCTAAAGCTAAATTAAAGATTGTGCTACAAGATGATGATTTAGTCGTGACAATGGGTGCCGGAAATATTGGTAAATTACCAGCAATGCTAAGTACTTTATAAAAATCAATTGGGAATTAAGTATGTCAAATAAAAATAAATATGGAAAAGTTGCCATTTTGATGGGAGGCAACACCACTGAGCGCGAAGTATCTTTTATGAGTGGTAAAGCTATTTTGGCATCACTTATCAAAAGTGGGGTTGATGCTTTTGCTTTTGACCCAGCTGAAGAGCCATTGGAAAATTTAAAAAAGCATGGTTGTGATCGTGCATTAATTATAATTCATGGTAAAAATGGTGAAGATGGTAAGCTACAAGGTGCTTTGGAATATTTACAAATTCCTTATACTGGTTCTGGTGTAATGGCTAGTGCAATCGGGATGGATAAGTATCGCACCAAAATGATCTGGAGTTCTTTGGGTATCCCTGTTGCCAAGTCGCAATTTTTGGAAAAAGCTAACTATAATTCAGATGCTTTTAAATTAGATTTACCGCTGCCAGTTATTGTTAAACCTGCTGATGATGGTTCTACGCTTGGGTTTAGTAAAGTTTATAAACCTGAGGAACTGACTCAAGCGATTAACTATGCTTTTGAAAAATCGAATAAGATTCTGATTGAGGAGATGATAATTGGTGATGAATTTACAATTACTATTGTGGATGGTAAAATTTATCCAATTATAAAGATTGAAGCACCACAAGGTGAATATGATTTTGAACATAAATACTATAGCGATGAAACTAAGTATTTATGTAATTACGATTTGGGTGCAATTCAACCTCAAATTGAAGCTTTTGCATTACTTGGCTACCATGGGATTGGTGCTAGTGGGGTTGCGCGCTCAGACTTTATGATTAATCATGCTGGACAAGTTTATTTCCTTGAAATCAATACGATTCCAGGGATGACCGGGCATAGTTTAGTGCCACAATCGCTTGCCACGGTGGGTATCGATTTTGATAAAC